>Ga0209700_102969_pt1 | contig 33340 bp, 26 predicted proteins | sample SiratroredBW_FD_187528 | JGI IMG/M metagenome (GOLD analysis project Ga0209700, IMG submission 187528) | Root nodule microbial communities of legume samples collected from California, USA - Siratro red BW (SPAdes) (version 2) | ecosystem: Host-associated > Plants > Roots > Nodule | place: USA...
TACAAGTAAGAACATTTATACTTAAATTATGGAAATGAACATTTTACTAAATAATTTTGTTGAGATAAAATTAAATAGCATTTGTTTCTACTAATTTTTAACAATTATTAAATTTAGATTTTAATTACAATGTGTAATTTGTAAGTTAAGTTATTTTATTAATAGAAATTATTGTCATTATACTTATTCTTTAAATAATTACAAAATATAATTCTACTTATAAATAAATAAAAGATATCATCTAACTACCAAGATCATGCTTTCATCTTCATTCTTGGCATGCTTTCTTTCTCCAACTTCCTCATCCCTCATGTCATTTCTTCCTTTTCTATCTTCATCCCTTCCACGCTTTCTTCTCCAAGGTTATCCCTTCCATGTTCATGTTCGTTGTGATCACACTATGAATTTTACTGTTACCTATCATTTCTTGAGTTTTATTGGTTGGTTCCTTTATAAATCCTTTCCCATATAATTTTTTCAGGGAATCCAATGCATAACTGTTTTTTCTTTTTCTACATCATTTTCTCTTAATTTATTTTCTCCTTGTATCTTTAGAGTAAAACACTCTTCATTATTTATCATTTTATATACGTTTAAAAATGTTAACCTCTTTTTAAACTAAAGATAAAACTCATGTGGTCATATTTTTTATGTGGTTTAGTCTAGATATAAAAAATACTCACTCTTAATTCAAAATCATATTTCTCTTTAATTGCAGCATTAATATACCTCAGATTATCCATACTATAATATTTTATATAAATTTCTCTATCTATTTGGGAAGGATTTGAAAAAAAGAATTTGAAAATAATTTTTAGTAATATATCTATCAAACACTTATGTTAGAAATTAAATTTTACTAGTTGCATTCTTATATTTATTTACTATTTACATTATAATTTTTTACTAATTTTTTTTTTTTACTAACCAGCATCTTTCTTGGAAATGACTTTGATGACATTAAACAAATTTTGGTTCATTTAACTTATTAATTATTTCAATAAATGAGTTTAACAGACTGGTCAATTAAAGAAACAGATTTATCCATACAACAAATACAACTTATTGAGTTTAACAGACTGGTCAATTAAAGAAACAGATTTATCCATACAACAAATACAACTTATTAAATTAAAGAAACAAATTTATTCATACAAGAAGGTAATGGAAGATGATGGCGGATTGGTTTTTAAAAATTCACATAGCAGAAACAGGAACGGCAAGAAAAGAAGGAAACAAGCAATTACGAAAAAAGAACAAACGAGTTTAGATATGAAATGTGAGGACAATTGAATATACACCAAACAAATAATTGTAAACGGAAATATACACTAGTAAACAATTTGTTGGTTTCTAGTCTCTTTTAACAAAAGTACACAAAAAGCTTTTAAAGAATAAACTTGTTGGTTTGTTACCGTAAAATTCATTGCTCTAATTAGTTCTTTCACAATTTCTGTTGCAAGTAACGATATTTTGGTTTGTGTTCCAAGTGCATTTTCAATATTTTGTATCTTTGTCTGTTAGAGTGATAGGCTTTTTGAAAGATTGGAATTATTCTTCTATCCAGCTAAGTTGTCTTTTTCAATCACCATCATTGCCGTCAAACACCTTATCCATCCATTACGGGTCCCTTTCAGCTAGACCACTTTATCAAAATTGTCCGCGGTCACTGCTATGCTATTATGCCAATAAAAAAAGCTTTACGTTTCTCTGCGCACCTCTTCAGCCCCTACTTTGTTGTGAACAGAAGTAATTATTTTTAACTCTGCACCTTTACTATATTTCACCTTTGTATTTTTGAATCATACATGAACACATATGAATTAAAATTGAAATAATAACAAGTGATTTCAGACAAGAGAGTGGACTGCATAATGAACTTACAAATAACTATTATTAAATACCACGTCAATAACTCACCTTTTATTTTAACCTTTACAAACTGCAGTTTAAAACAAAAATTAAACAGAATACAAATAAATATCTAACCTTCCCTCTCTTAAACTAAATGTTCAAAACATTTATTAACTTTCAAGTTCTAGAAATTGCTCTAGATTTAAAGACTAGGTCATTACATCAGCTATCTGATTCTGTGTTGCGGTGGCTTAGTTCAATGTCCTCATCTTTAACAATATCCCTTAAAAAATGAAATCTTATATTATATGTTTACTTTTTTCATGAAAAATAGAATTTTTTGAGAGTTGGATGACCGAATTACTATCACATAAAACCAGAATTTTATTATGAATTTTGAAGTCAAGAGTATCTATAGTTCTTTTAATCCAAATACTTTAACAAGCACAAGAGGCAGATACAATATATTCAGCTTTAGTGGTAAATAAAGTTACCACTGGTTGTTTTTTGGATGACCAAGAAACAACTCCAGACTCTAAGAGAAATACAAATCCAGATGTGCTCTTTTTATCATCAACATCTCCTGCAAAGTCACTATCTGTATAGCCTACTACGTTGATACTTTCCCCTTTCTTGTAGTAAATTCCGAATTCTAAAATACCTTTAAGTATCTTGGTATTCTTTTAGCAGTTAGCAAGTGATTCTTTATAGGATTGGTCATAAATCTGCTCATTAGACTTACTCCACACAATAGATTTGGTCGTGTAGTAGTAAGTACATGAGGCTTCCAACCACTTGTTTAAATAGAGTTGCATCCACTTTGGATCCAGCATCATTTTTTGATAATTTTGTTCCTGGTACAATAGGATTCTTCACTGCATTACAATCTTTCATACCAAATCGTGACAATACATCTTGAACATACTTCCTTTGACACAAAAATTTCATGTGTATGCTATAAGATTTTTATCCCAAGGAAATATCTCATTCTTCCTAAATCTGACATCTCAAATTTTGACATCATAGAACTTCTAAAATAATCACACATACTCTTGTCATTTCCAGTGTATATTAAATCATCCATATATAAGCTTACAATTAAAATGTTACCTCCCTGTGATTTTGTAATCAATGCGTGTTCACAAAAACACCTTTCAAAACCATTACTCATGAAGTAAGTCTCTATCTTGTTGTACCAAGTTCTTGGTGCTTGTTTGAGTCCATATAGAGCCTTTCTCAGCTTGTACACCTTTTCTTTTTTACCTTTCTTTTCAAAACCAGTAGGCTGTTGGACAATTATTTCCTCTTTGAGATCCCCATGCAAAAATGCACTCTTCACATCTAATTGGAAAATATTCCAACCATATTGAGCTGCAATTGAAAGAATAATGCGTATGGTATCCATCTTGGCTATTGGTGCAAACACTTCTGTGTAGTCCACTCCATATTGTTGTGCATACCCCTTGGCTACAAACCTAGCTTTGAACTTGTCAATTTCTCCATTTTCTTTGAGTTTGGTTTTGAATATCCATTTGACTCCAATTGGTTTAACTCCTGTTGGTAGATTTGTTAATTCCCTTGTTTTGTTCTTTTCTATGGCCTCTATTGCATCTCGCCAATTTCTACTTTTGACAGCTTCTTCAAATGTCACTAGATCATCTTCTATCACCATCATTGCATTTTCACTATCTTCATCTGATGGGCCTTCTCCCTTTTCATAATAAATCATCCAAACTGGCTCTCTTCTACATCTTCTAGCCCTCCCTTCAACTGAAGTATCAACATGCGAAAGATGAGATTCATTATGCATTTGATTAGTATTAACTTCAGTATTTCCTTCATTCACATTTTCTACAGCTTGTTGTCTTGAATTTTCTTATCCATGTGGTTCAATCTGCTTCTCAGTATTACTGTGTCTCGTGTTGTATCTTCACTCTAATCCAGAGCAGTGTGTTGACTAGTTTTGTTGTGCTGCTCCCGATCCCAGCTTTTTTCTTCTTCAAATATAGCATCTCTACTAATGATAATCTTTTAACTGACTGGATCAAACAATCTATAAGCTTTGGATTCATCACTCACTCCAAGGAGAACACATCTTTTACTTATGCCATCCAATTTGACATGATGCTGATCTGGGGTATGTGCATGAGCTATACACCCAAACACTCAAAAATAAGCAACAGAAGGTTTTATTCCACTCCAAGCTTGGTCAGGGGTTTTGTCTTGCACTGCAGTTGTGGGATTCCTAGTTGCCTTTGGCCAAAATATTTTAGGAACATGTCTTCCTATTAGCACTGACTGAACCATATTCATTATGGTTATGTTTTTCCTCTCAGCCACTCCATTCTATTGAGGAGTATAGGCTACTGTCAATTGTCTTTGTATGCCTTGGTTCTTGCAAAAATCATCAAAGCTCTTAAAATTGAATTCAACTCCTCTATCTGTCTGTAAGCACAAAATATTTTTTTCCAGCTTCTTTTTCCACCAATGCTTTGAAACTTTTAAACAAAGAATTTTTTTTTTGTGCCTTCTCTCTCAAAAAATACACCCACGTCTTATGGGACATATCATCAATAAAACTTAAGAAGTATTTCTTATTGCTGTTGGAGGAAGGTTAAATAGGACCACACATATTAGCATGAACCAACTGTAATTTTTCTGATGCTCTCCATAAGCTCTTCTTTGACATAGCATTGCGGTGCTGTTTTCCAGCAAGGCAGTGTGTGCACAAATCTTGGGGTGTAGTGATAGATGGTAGCCCATTCACCAGTTGTTTTGAAACAGGAATTTTTAAGCCATCATAGCTTAAATGTCCCAAACGATTGTGTCATAGTTGAGAATTCTTACCTAGTGTGGCCTAAAAACAAGTAGTTTTTGTTCATGGTAGCGGTCAGCATAAACATTCTATTACTGCTCATGTTAACTTCCATAATTTGCCCTCTTTCAGGATGCACAACAATGCATTTATTGTTTTGAATATGTATAGACAAGCCCTTCTCTTGAAGTTGTCCTAAACTCAATAAATTATTTATGAGTTCAGGCACATAATACACATGTGATATCATATGTGTGACACCACTCACCACTATTCGAATATTGCCTTTCCCCATTACAGCAAGGCATGTATCATTGCCTAGCTTCACTTTGTGCCAAAAGTCTTCATCTAATTGCATGAACCAATTTTTGTTACCACTCATGTGGTTACTACATCCAGAATTTAAGAACCACTCATTATCCTTTCCTTCCTTAAATTCTGAGGATGCCATTTACAATAGCTCATCCTATTGTTCCACCTTGTCTTCTACTTCAGCATAATTTTCCTTCTTCTCCCACTGAGGACATTCATATTGAAAATGTCCTCGTTTGTGACATTTGAAGCATTCAATTTCTGCTTTGTTGAATGATTGTCTTCCACTACCTCTTTCTCTAAAGGAGCCTCGACCTCTTCCTCTGCCTCTCTTACTTTTCTCATCTGTCACAGCCTGCATCACTTGCTCTTCATCTACAACCAGTAGTATTCGTTGTTCATGAACTGGAAGACTACTTTGGAGTTCATCAATCGTCATGGATTCCATGTTGTTGGATTCTTCAATAGAGCATACTACATAATTAAATTTTGTTGTCATTGACTGCAGAATTTTTGCAGTAATGATGCTTTCTTGCATGTTTTCATGCTCTTAGCAATCTTTAAAGTTCGGGCAAAATATGAGTTCACAGATTCTCCATCTTTCATCTGCAGTAGTTCAAAATCCTTGCGCAAGCTTGCAATTGGGCTCGTTTCACTCAAGTTGATCCTTGAAATTTATGCTTCATTGAGTCCGATATATTCTTTGATGTCTCATCATTGACAATAATGTGTAGAATTTCTCTATCAATTGCTTGATAGAGGTAATTCTTTATCTTCAAATCCTTCAACATTTGCTCATTCATTAATTTAATTATAGCTTATGTTGCATTGACCTTGTTAGAAACATTTGTAATACCATGTTCCACCAAATGCCAAAAATCTTTGGACCGAAGAAAATTCTCTATCAATTTGCCCAATGATCATAGTGGCCATCAAACTTGGGAATTGATGGCTCCACATACTTGCTGGAATCTGCTATGCTTCAACCCCTTTCCTTTTTTTTTGTTTAAATCACTCACACTTACAATTTATACTCCCCTGGTGTTTACACTCACTCCTCATCCAATATACACTCAAATATTTATGGTTCAGGCCCCTGTGAAGGAGCTCTAATACTAAATGTGAACAAAACAAGTAATTATTTTTAAATCTGCAATCACTGTATTTCACATTGTATTTTTGAATCATAATACATATTTATAAATAAGAACAGATGAACTAAAACTGAAATAACAACCTACTGATTTCACGCAGGAGAGTGGGTTGAAATAATTGCATAATGAGTTGAAAAATAGCTCTATTCATAAATACTAGGTCAATAACTGACCTTTTATTTTAACCCATAAAAATTGCAGTTTAAAAACAAAATTAAATAGAATACACCACAAGCACGTGAAGACTTATCGCAATTGATCAGTTACCATCACCGAATCGCTAGGGTGGAATACTGTCGCCAAGCTGTTGTCATTTGGTTTTGCGACGACTTCTGCACACCACCTCCTCTCTTCACATCCGCGACACTGGCTTCCATCTTCTACCATTATCAAATCACTCTCCTCCAACTTATTATGTCACCAAATTTAAAATATTTTTTTTATAATTTGTTTAAAAATAAATTTTAATTAAATATTCAATAGTGTGCATGATATGAAATTTAAATCTGAAATATTTAAAGAACCGTACGCAACAACAATCTAATACAAACATTTTCTCTTAAAAACTTCAAAGTATTGAGCATACTTAGTACTCCTACCAATGAAATAATAAAAATTTAAAAATATGAAAAATATCAAAATTTCCAAAAATATATAAAAAATATAAAAATTTTCAAAAATATCACATTCTCAAATAAAAACTTTTTTTTTGAAATACGTAAGCCTTGATCATAGATGGAAATACTTAGAAGTTATTTTCTACTAATTTAAAAAGTTATTTTCTTTTTTTTAATTTAAAAATTATTATTTTTTCTTATTTGCAGCTTTTATTTTTATTAAAATAAATATTCAACAAACCCACATTTAATTTTAATCATTTGATTAAAGATATTGTTTTTGGATAGGCGTTGTGGGGTGCTAATATCTTACCTATGCATAATAAACTCCCGAGCTCATCTCTATTTTGCATATCATGCTTTCCTTTTCTTGGTTTTCCATAATAAACTATAGGGGCGACTCTATCTCTTTCATTTTACCTTCATCTCATTTTCAACATTTCAAATCGTCTTTTGTCGTCGTGATCGAAGTCGCGATAGATGGCGACTCTACTAGGAATGCTTGAAAGTCAGGCCATTTTGATTGAATGAGTGGAAATAAATGTGGTTTTCTAAATGTTTGTATTCCCTCTTGTCAACACCCAATTTCGTTCGGATGAAATAAGAAAAAAATAAAAATAATTTTTATTATTTGCATTTTTATTTTTAATATTTTGCACCCCCATTTGTTGCATTTTTGTTTTGGGCTGCTGCCAAATTTAATCCATTGCTAACCCAATTTCTCCATTGACCCACTTTACACTTGCGCTACCAAAATTCCCATTTCCAATTCCTTACCTTCCGTTGGCCTATTTCCAATTCAATTTCACAACAATGAAGCACTAACATGGCATGACTATTCATCATAGTTACATGTTCAATCATTAGCATGGTTTACTGTTTTAACGTTTCAAAGGTTTGTTCATTGCATCAAGGTAGCAGTTGAACGGTTAAACAATAATCATTAAGCTCAAAATAGAATGATGCTTCCGTTCAGCAGTGGGCCGAATCATCGACATGTCTTTAAAAGAGTGGAACTGAGATGTTGAAGTGGGTTTTTTTGGTGGAGGTAATACAGATGCGCGGTTGAATTCGCAATACATTGAGGAGATTATGAGATTACAAAGACTAGAGGTTGAATGGAGAAATCAATCTGAAGAAAAAAAAAAAGGGAACTCAACAGTGAGAGCGATACTGTGCGAAGGCAAAGAAAGATGAAAAGTTGCAGAAGAGGTGTAGAAGCGAAGAAGACGAAGAGAAGAGCGGAATAGTGAAACGCAATTCATACAAAGCTTTCTGTGATTGATTCTTGAAAGGATAAGTAAAGAATGCAACATTTTCTTGAATGTTTATATGAACCTATGCATTGGTTTTTTAATGTGTGTATTCGACTCTGTAATTCTGTTATCATTGTTCATCATCTTTTTCATTTTAAAAGTAACGCATGAATGTATGAAACGTTGAAATCGAAACTCGTTCTGCAAAACGTGATTGATTATGTGAAAGACGATTAAATTGTACATGATTCGACAACGGCCACATTGTTGCCTCAGCACGATGTTGGACATTCCGTCGTCTCCATCCTCTTGAAACCCAGAAACCCATGCTGACAAACCCAGAAACAATCCAAAATGTAACCTAGAAATCTCAAATTCCAATGAAACCATAAACAAAGCCAGAAACTTAACTATTCTTCCATTGTGAACTACGTCACATTCATTGACAAACTCACAGATTTTATGTTCAATCTATAACATTGACTCATAAACTAAGTCGAGTACCTCAACCAGAGGACGCTCAACCCCTGAAGCAAACCGAGTACCTCAACCCTTGAAACATCCATTTTTTATTGTAAGCTATGTCACATTACTGACAACCTCACTAACTATATGCTCAATCCATGAACCTATCCGAGGACACTCAACCCCTGAACCAAATGGAGTACCTCAACCCTTGAACACATCCATTTTTCCATTATGAGCTACGTCACATTTGCTAACAACCTTACTGATTATACGTTTAAACCATAATCTCAACCGATGACCAAAATTGAGAAACCTCACTGAGGACCAAAACCGAGAAACATCGCCGAGGACACTCAACCCCTGAACCAAACCGAGTTCCTCAACCCTTGAACACAACCATTTTTCTACTGTGAGCTACATCACATTCATTAACAACCTCACTAATTATATGCTTAACTCATGAGCCTTAGCTGAGGATATTCAACTGAGTACTTTAACTTGGAAAACTCGTTGGGAACCTAAACCAAGCCGAGAAATCGAAACCCATAACCTTAGTTGAGGGTGCCTAACTCATAACCTCAACCCAAATCCAGAAACATAGTCATTCTTTCATTGTGAGTTACATCACACGTTCACTAAATGAATTCCATAAATGAATTTAATATCTAACCCGAACAATGTTCACACCTTGTCAAGCTTTAAAGTGTTTTAACCCTTCCACCGAGTATGTCCTTTGGGTAGTTTGATTCAGTGATGACCACTTGTTGGTACCCTCACAAATTTTAAACTCATACCTTCATCCAAGAAATCAAGAACCCAATCATAAACAACCATCAAGAAACCAAATCGAGAAAATCATGCCCAAAAACACAACTGAGAATAAACCCAAGAATCTTATCCCTCATTGAAACCAATCCTAAACATAATTCGAGCACTGTTCATCTCGCCGAGCATCGCTTGGTCATGCCCGATCTCCGAAGTGATTTACCATTGCATCGAGCACATCTTTTGTGTTATCAAGTTCTTCAATGTTATCATTTACCTCACCGAGCTCTCTGGCATGGCTGTGCACGTCTTCGTTGTAATGGCCGAGTTCTTCGATGGAGTCGAGTATGTCCTCGATACTTGGGTGATCCCTTTGAATCCACCATCACTATTCATCCACTGTGAGTTATGCCACATTTCTGTTGGATCCCTCACAGATTTTGGACCTTGGACTGTATCTTTGAAACCATTTGGTCATGGTTGGATTCCGAAGTGTTTTACCATTGCATTAAGCATGTATTCGGTGTTATCAAGTTCTTTAATGTTATAATTTACTTCGTCGAGCTCTTTGGCATCGTTGAGTATGTCTTCGGTGTAATGGCCGAGTTCTTTGGTGGAGTCGAGCATGTCCTCGGCACTTGGGCGAGTCCTTTGAAACCAACATCACTATCCCTCATAGATCTTAAACCCTTAAATCGTATGCCTCTCACCTAAACTATATCATCATAACTTTCAACGACATTATCACATTCTTTCTTCACTGACCTCTGCCACATTTTCGCTGGCCACCTCAACCTAAACCGTATTGTCGAATACCTTAAATTGCACTATACCTTTTTGTCGAGTACCTTTAACAGTATCATTTAAACTATCATAATTATTCAAAATTACATATATCCTGATTTTTCACCCATTATAGATGAAAATAATAGGAGCAAGGTTTATCCTTGCCGGGTCCTTTAACTTAAAAATTATTCTGTGTTTTTATTTGTAATTTTTTGTTTTATTTTGAGAAAATAAACATTCTATTAAACCACATTCGTTTCATTCATTTAGTTAAAGGTACTGTCCCATGACAAGCGTTGCGGGGTGCTAATACCTCCCCTACATGTAACCGAGTCCCGAATTTGTCTCTGTTTTGCAAACTACCTTTTCTTGTTTTTTATTTTCCATAATTTTTTCATAATAAACTATGGTGTCGATTCCTTTTTTACTATTATTAGTCCATCGTCGTCAACATAATAAATTGCCGCTACTTCCTCACCTAATTTGTTAACTGCATTCAATTCAAAATAAAAACTATTTTTTAACTCCTTAAAATCCTGTTGAACTACCACCTATCATACATTCACATATAACCATTCTTGCTCGTTCCTTTTACATATCTAAAACTAGACAAATTTCTAAATCTACCACTCCATAAAGAAAACGTTTTAGGTCTAAAAAATCAAGTGAAAGAAGATATTCACATGCAGATGAGCCAACCAACCACACTTGTTTCTACTCGTTCCTCTCAAAATTCAAGAACAGGGCATATCAAAACTTGGTTTTCAGGGATTAAAGAGTAGTTTTGACAGTATTTTTGCATAAGATGGGCAGAAAGATGGGCAGAAAGAAGATCAATGTTCAAAAAGCTATTAGTTTGCTTTGATGGAGGAAGAAAAAAATGATAGAGTTAGGAAGCTATTAAATCATCAATGACTACACCGATTTCTAGAGATGACTTGGAACATCTATCTAGACCTAGTAAAAAATGTTTTTCACCAATTTAATCTTTGAAGACCCTCAAATCTCATGTCAAAGGAATTGATTTGAAAATAACTCCATATGTGTGGACTACCATCATTGGTCTAAAGTATGATGGAGTTCAAGTTGGCAAAGGAAACATCAATGTTGTCAAAAACTTCTACAAGGTGTAGTTTTTTTCAGAAACTGCTTAAGAATATCAAATGTTGCTATAAGAGGATTTCATGTTGGAGGATTGAAACTTAATGAAAGGTTGTATGCCTTCATGATTTCCTGTTATAGTACACCATGGTGGAGCAACCATGTAATGTTGAATGAAGAAGACTTGTTGATGTATTGCACTTTGAACAAAATCAGATTAAATTAGATTTATGTCATAAAATACCATATACAAAAATCTAAAAGGTTGATGGATTATAGATTTTATTTCGTTGTCCTTGTTTCTAAATTGCTATAGTACTTTGAGGTAAATCTGGAGGGGGAGCTGTCAAAGGTTATGAACCTGGAAATGACATTAGCGATGTCACTCTCCACAAGATGATAAAGCTAATGATTGTAGAATCAGTAGAGATAATGAAGGAGGCTATTATATTCCAAAGGATACCAATGGAGATGAAGTTGGACCAAGCAATGTTGGAGGGATAAGATTAAAGTGGTTGAACAGTAGATTGTTGTGCTTCGGTATGGAAGAGACATCTAAGACATGCATTTTCATTATTAGTTGTTTAAATTTGGTCCCTAATATTTTAGTAATTGATAAGCGTTGATTTTTAGTTGATTTTTAGTTGATTTTGTGCAGATTTTGTGATTGATTCTGTTAGTAATTAGGTTGATTTTGTTATTAATTCGGTTTAGATTTGATTTTATCTTCTTTTATTATTGATTTTTCTATTTAATGCGTTTTAGTATGGAAAGAGATAATATTGTTGAGAATTAGGTTAAATCTGAAGATAGAGAATAGAGGCACCGAAATTAAGGAAAAGAGCAGAAAAAGGAGCATAAGTGACTTTTTGCTTAATCTAAAGACACAACCTAGGCTAAAACACACTTAAAGTCCATCATACGCGAAGCCCTAAATTGAAGACGTCAACACTACTAAAGGCATGACTTACGAAATAACAGTCGCACTTTGACCTAATTCAAAGGGTGAAAGTTATAAAAGGGAGGCTAGGTCAAACGTTGGAGGGATCATCATGTCTCACTCCCCATCCATCATTCATTGGAGACTCGTAGGAGCGTCGTCGTGATCAAGACTCATCCTTTTCCTTTTCTAGTTGATTTTGTGCAGATTTTGTGATTGATTTTGTTAGTAATTAGGTTGATTTTGTTATTAATTCGGTTTAGATTTGATTTTATTTTCTTTTATTATTGATTTTGCTATTTAATGTGTTTTATTGTGGAAAGAGAAAATATTATTGAGAATTAGGTTAAATCTGAAGGGAGAGAGAATAGAAGCGCCGAAATTGAGGAAAGGAGCAGAAAAAGAAACATAAGTGATTTTTCGCTTAAGCTAAAGGCATAGCCTGGGCTAAAACTCACTTAAAATAGATCATATGTGAAGCCCTAAATTGAAGACGTCAACGCTACTGAAGGCATGACCTACGAAATAACGGCCGCACTTTGACCTAATTCAAGGGGCGAAAGTTATAAAAGGGAGGCTAGGTCAAACGTTGGAGGGATCATCACTTCTCACTTACCATCCACCATTCATTGGAGACTCTTAGGAGCGTCGTCGTGATCAAGACTCATCCTTTTCCTTTTCTTTTGTATTTTCATGGCTACCATGTGTAGCTAACTTCCTTTCTCTTGGGATTGAATGTGAATTCTCACTTCAAATGCACTCTTGACTCTATTTTTTATATCATTGAATCCAAAAACCTTTGTTTTACGTTTTATTATATCTTGATTTATTTTAAATTTCTGGTTGTGACTGGAAAGCACTCTTTGGAATTGAAACTAAACGTAAATGCATTACATGTATAAGTTCAGGGATGGATTTTAGTGTAATGACTGCTTATAGCAACTGAACTTAATGTTGATTAGGTTATCCTTGCGACTAGGGATAGAAGCTAGGTAATTTAGTTTATGAAATTCAATGGTAGAGGAATCAGGTTGAAAAGGCTTTTATTTGAGCAGATTGGTAATTGAAAAAGATGATATTGAATTAGGTTAAAAGTGTATGCGAAGGAGAATTTTACGATTCAATCCCAAGGCCTTTATTACTATTAAATTCGCATTTTTATTATTTGTTGCTTTGTTATAACAATTCTCAATTCATTTAATCATTAATTATTGTTTATTTGTTCATAATACAATTACTTGTAATTCAATTTACAATCAAATTTTGTTCCCTGTAGATACGATACTTTTCTTACTTACTATATTACTTGTGGACTCAATACATTTGCTGAAAATCCGTTAACAAGTTTTTGGTGCCGTTGTCGGGGAACGGTTAAGATTTGGAAATTGAATTTTACATTAATTGTTTTGTGAACTCTTAATCTTTTGTGACTACTACATTCTTTGTTAGTACAGTGGTTGACGCGTTTAAGAAATCAGGGGAAAGAAGAACAATTACTTTTTGATCTGGATATCAACAAAAAGTTGAGGCAGCTTAGGCAAAGGAGGAAGCGCGAGCAAAAGAATTGGGCAGAGGAGCATAGTTGTGGTGCAATCATGGCGGAAAAACCTAACGGCCGTAGCGATCCACCACCAAGGAGAGTTATGGGGGACTATGCATTGTAGTAGGGACCCAGACATTTCTCAAGCATTGTTGTTCCTAACACAACTTGAGCAATTGTGATGCAACCAGCATATCTGACTCTCATAAGTGATACGCAATTCATGGGATTGGATCATAAAGAACCTTGTACTCATTTATCCACATTTTATGAGTTGACGGCTACTACGGGAATCGAAGAACGAGACAAGGAGGTTGCATATTTGGAGTTGTTCCCATTCTCACTCGCAGGGAAAACAAAAGATTGGTTGAATTATCATCCCAATCAAAGTCTGAGAAGATGGAGCGAGGTCGATGAGAAGTTTTTGAATAAATTTTTCCCTCTATCTTGGCTTATCAAAGCCAACTCAAACATCTCAAATTTCCGCCAGGGGGCAGATGAAGTTTTTTGTGCAGCATGGGATAGAATCAAGACCATGTTGAGAAGGTGTCCTAACCATGGATTTGAGGAGATTGCTCAGCTCAATATCTTCCACAATGGGCTGAGACCAGAGACTAAGATGATATTGGATGCTGCAACAAGAGGTACGATGATGGCCGTGGATGTAGAGCAGGCCAACAGGATCATTGATGCACTTGCATCAACAGACTATCAGACACATCATGATCGAAGCAGCGTGTAGAAGAAAGGAATGTTAGAATTGAATACTCAGGATGTAATCTTGGCTCAGAACAAGTTGTTGACGCAACAAGTAGAAGCCTTGACAAAGCATATGGCCAAGCTACCACAGCAGTTGTAGGCTATTCAAACTGCACTGCTAGTGACATATCAAAATGTACCAGTAGTTTGTGAAGCATGTAGAGGAAATCATGTATCTGAAAACTGTCCTCAACCGAATGTAGGGGGAGAAGAAGTGCAATATATGGGATTTCCAGGCAGGCAAGCTGGCCAGTCAGGGAATTATCCGAATAATTCACCTACAGGCTGGAGGAATAATATGAATCAAAATTGGGGCTTAAAGCAAGATTTTAGGAATGCAGGGAGACAACCTATGTACCAACAACCACCACAACAACAGTATCCTTCACTGCAAGACCGCACAAGCAAGCTGGAGGATACCCTTGAGAAGTTTATGCAAGCCATGATGACACATCAGAAGAATCAACAAACATCTATGAGAAATCTGTAGACTCAAGTAGGGCAGTTGGATAAGGAAATGGCAAATCAGCAGGGTGGACAATTCTTGGCCAATACTCAAACCAATCAAAAAGAACAGTGCAAAGCTATCACCATTCGATGTGAGAAGCAAGTTGGTTCTGATGTGACCGCAGAAGCTGCTGATAACCAAAGGAAAACAATTGAAGTGGAGAATGTGGTGGAAGCCAGTGAAGACAGATCAGAGGAGAGAGTTAAATCAAAAACTGTGACAGTCGAGGAAAGTGTAGATATTGAATCCATGAAAGCAAATGAAAAATTAGTAGAGGGTAGTGGCAAGAAACAGGCTGAGAAGGGGCAAAATTGGAGGAAGATTGAAGAAGGAATTCCTCTCAAACATGTTCTTTATCCTCATGCACCCTCTAGAAGAGAGGCCGAGAGGCAGTTCATTCGATTTACAGAGATTTTGAAAAACTTGCAGATCAACATACCTTTTACTGAGGCAATGCGGTAGATGCCTACTTATGCTAGGTTCCTGAAGGAACTTCTCACCAAAAGGAGGAAATTTCCAAAAGATGAGACAATGGAATTGGAGGCAGGATGCAGCGTAATTATTTAGAAAGTCATTCCACAGAAATCCTGTGATCCTGGGAGATTTACATTGCCTACCACAGTGGGAAATTTGTATGTTGGTAAGGCACTGCTAGATTTAGGTGCTAGTATCAACTTGATTCCGTTGTCTATGCTGAGAAGAATTAAAGAGGTAGAGGTCAGACCTACGTGCATAACACTGCAATTGGTAGGTCGATCCATCAAGCGTCCATATGGCATTGTTGAAGATTTACTGGTTAAAGTGGATAAGTTCCTCTTCCTAATAGATTTTGTTGTGATGGATATTGAGGAGGATGTGGATGTTCCTTTGATTTTGGGGAGACCTTTCATGAAGACAGTAAAAGTGATCATAGATGTTGACAAGGGAAAGTTGAAGGTGTGTGTTGAGAATGGGGAAGTGAGTTTCAATGTTTTTGAGGCTACGAAGCACCCTAAAGGTACAAAGAGTTGTTTCAGAATTGATGTCATTGAAGAGGAGTATGGTAAGAAAATCAAGAATTTGAGCAGTCCTAATGTATTACTGCAGGTTATCACTAAACCAGTAGAGGAGTTGATTGAACTAGGTGATACAGAGGCATTAACTCTGGCTAACGAGTTAGACCAGGCTAAGGAAATTTTGCAGAAGGTAGAAAACAAAGAAGATCTGGGAGTTGAAAACTTTATTCCAGAGGAGACAGTAGAATTGAAAGCGCTACCACCTCATCTCAAATACAGTTTTCTTGAGGGAGATGCTAAGAAGCATGTGATTCTTAGCAGTTCCTTAATTGTTGAAGAGGAGAGAAGGCTGATTGAGGTGCTGAAACTTAATCAGGGAGCTATTGTATGGTAGCTGTCAGATTTGAAGGGAATTAGTCCAGCATATTGTATGCTCCGTATTCATATGGAGGCTGAGTTTAAATTAGTTGCACAATTACAGAGGAGGTTGAATCCAACTATGAAAGAAGTAGTGAAGAAGGAGGTGCAGAAGTTGTTGGAAGCTGGAATGATTTATCCAATTTTAGACAGTGCTTGGGTGAGTCCAGTGTAGATGGTTCCAAAGAAGAGTGGAGTAACTGTTATTCATAATGAGAAGAACGATGGATCCCCACGAGAACAGTTAATGGTTGGGGAATGTGTATTGACTATAGGAAGTTGAATCAAGCCACAAGGAAAGATCATTTTCCTTTGCCATTCATGGATCAGATGTTGGAGAGGTTAGTAAGGAAGGCATACTATTTTTTTTTTGGATGATTATTCAGGCTATAACCAAATTATAGTGGATCCACAAAACTAGGAAAAGACAGCTTTCACATGTCCATTTGGTATCTTTGCATACAGAAAAATGTAATTTAGATTGTGTAATGCATCAACCACTTTTTAGAGGTGTATGCTAGCTATTTTTGCAAATTTGATGGAGAATTGTATAGAGGTTTTCATGGATGAATTCTCGATTTTCGGATCAAATTTTGATTCATGTTTGGAGAATCTTGATGTAGTATTGAGGAGATGGTGGAGACTAATCTTGTGCTGAATTGGGAGAAGTGTCATTTCATGGTCACTAAAGGTATTGTGTTAGGCCACAAAATTTCTGAACGTGGGATAGAGGTGGATAAAGCAAAGGTTGAGATCATTGAGAAGCTACCTCCAGCTACCAATGTGAAGGGAATTAGAAGTTTTCTTGGCCATACAGGGTTTTATAGGCGATTCATCAAAGATTTTTCAAAAATTGCTAAACCCTTGTGTAATTTGTTGGATAAGGATATAGCGTTTGAGTTCAATAAGGAGTGTGAAAAGGTGTTTGACTGTTTAAAGGAGAAGTTGACTACTGCACCAATCATTATTGCTCTAGATTGGAGTATTGGTTTTGAGCTAATGTGTGATGCCAGTGACTATGCAGTAGAGGTTGTGCTGGGGCAGAGGAAAGAAAAGTTGTTTTACGTCATACACTATGCTAGCAAGGTGCTTAATGATGCTCAGAGTAATTACACTACTACTGAGAAGGAGTTGTTGGCAATTGTGTACGCTTCGGAGAAGTTTAGAGCTTATCTTATAGGCTCTAAAGTCACCGTTTATACTGATCATGCTGTTATCAGGTATTTGCTGATCAAGCCAGATTCGAAGCCCAGGCTAATTCGCTAGATGTTGTTACTCCAGGAATTTGGCCTAGAAATTAAAGATAAGAAGGGGAGTGAGAAGCATGTAGTAGATCATTTGTCCATATAGGCTAATGAAGTGGTTACTGCCAGGGAATCTGAAGTTATAGATGAATTTCCTGATGAGAAGTTGCTAGTGGTACAGGAGAGGCCATGGTTTCCTGATATAGCCAATTTCAAAGCTGCTGGAGTTATACCAGAGACTATGGATTGACAGCAGAGGAGGAAGTTATTGAAGGATTCGAACCAGTACAGTTGTAATGATCCTTATCTGTTTAAGATGGGTGCTGACAATCTGTTGAGGAAGTGTGTTACTAGCAAGGAAGCTTAGAATATACTTTAGCACTGTCATAATTCTCCTTATGGAGGACACTTTAATGGGGAGAGGACAACTGCTAAGGTACTGTAATCAGAATTTTTCTGGCCAACTCTGTTCAAAGATGCTCACATGCATGTGCAACATTGTGACAACTACCAAAGGACAGGAACCATCTCAAGAAGACATGAGAAGCCCTCGAGGAACATTCAAGAAATTGAAGTGTTTGACTGCTGGGGTATTGATTTCATAAGCTCATTGCCTAGTTCATTTTTGAATGAATATATTCTGTTGGCTATGGAGTATGTCTCGCGATGGGTAGAAGCAATTCCAACCCAAAAGGCAGATGCAAAAACAATGATCAAGTTTATGAAGAAACACATATTCTGCAGGTTTAGAACACCAAGAGTGGTGATCAGTGATGGAGGATCTCATTTCTGCAATGCATAATTGAGGAAGGCTTTTGCACATTTTGGGATGAAGCACAGGATGGCTACAGCCTATCATCCTCAAACCAATGGGCAAGCAGAAGTTTGTAATAGGGAGGTGAAGAGAATTCTGGAGAAAACAATGTCATCATCACGTAGAGACTGGGCTATAAAGTTAGATGAAGTGTTGTGGGCTTACAGAACAGCCTTCAAAACCCCAACTGTGTTGTCTCCATTTCAGTTTATCTATGGGAAATCTTGTCATCTCCCTATGGAAATGGAACATCGAACTTTTTGGGCATTGAAGTGGTTGAATTTTGATTCCAAAGCTTCTGCTGAACAGAGAAAAATCTAGTTACTTGAGCTTGAAGAAATGAGATTGAATGCGTATCAATCTTCAAGGCTTTATAAGGAGCGCATCAAGGCTTATCATGACAAGAAGCTGTTGAAGAGGAATTTTAAGCCGGGACAACTAGTTCTTTAATTCAAATTTAGATTGAAGTTGTTCCCAAGCAAGCTTAAGTCAAGATGGTTAGGACCTTTTGACGTCAAACAGGTTAAGCGTTATGGTGCAATTGAAATTGAAGATGCCAAAACTCAAAGGAGTTAGATGGTAAATGGTTAGAGGCTGAAACATTATAAAGAAGGTCAAGTTGAGAAACTCATCTCAGTGATCAAGTTGAAGGATTGAAATCCAGGCGTCAAGCTATATGACGTTAAACGAGCGCTTACTAGAAGACAATCCAGTGTTTAAATAGTTGGAATTTTATTTTTTTTAGATAGAGATTTTAATTTGGGTAGATTAGGTTTACATTTTTAGTCATTTAATTTAAAAAAAAAATTTAAGAAAATAATTTTCACTGGGCCTATAGTCTGAGCTAGGCCTGGCGCTCGAGCTAAAAGTCACTTAGCGCAAACTAGTGCAATATAACAGGACAGTACCTTGTGATACAAGGTCACTTCACCCAGTGACTTTTCAGTGGCCCCTCCATTCAGTCTTGTCTTACTTTTTGCTTTCATCTCTTCCCCTACCCTCAGACCCTTGGAACTCAGGTAAGGGTTTCGTTCCTATTCTCATTCTGCAATATTTTCTCACTTGATCATTCTCGCATTGCATTAGAAGTAAGAAATTATGGTTTGTGGGAGTTGTAAAAGAAGCAGTTGGTGGGTTCGAAGTGGTTAGGGTTTGCTTTTCAGAGAGATTTTTGGGGATATAGGAGCGATTTTAGGGCACTAACACTACTTTTCAGGAGACAATGCCGAAAGTGAAGCATACTGCACCAAAACATCCACAATGTTCATTGAAGAGGAAGGCTAGCGAGCAATTCTACATTGAAGCCATACCTTCAAACACGCAGGAAGAGGGACAGTCCTCTACCCAGAAAAAGCTCAAGATGCCTAGGAGGTTCCTCAATGACAACAAAATAAGAAGGTATGAGGAACTGAGGCATTGGAGTTTCCTTCTAGAGCGAAGAGTATAACTGAAACCAAGAGAGTGTGATCCCTTTCTGATGGGGATCTTGCGAAGAAACTAGAAGAAATTGGCTGAGCTGATGAGAAAGTTCGATGAGGAAATTGTGAGGGAATTTTATGCCAACGCATGGGCAGAGCGACAAGATAGGGATCGAAGGAAGACCATGGTCCGAGGCAAATGGATTTCTTATAGCCCCCAGGCTATTGATGACTTCTTGGGGAATCCTTTCCCTAAGTAAGAGGAGAAATGTAACTATCAGAAGTTGTGTGCAAGAAGGAAAGGGTTCAGTAATAGGAAGGTGGTCGCTGTATTGTACCTTCCAGGCAGAGGATACCAAATAACAGCATAGGAAAGTACACACGAATAAGAAGGAGGGACATGAGAACCCTGTCTCAAGTCTAGCTAACTTTTATGTTAGCCAATGTCATTCCAATTGGGCATGTATCAGATATTAATGTTGTCAGGAGCAACCTGTTATTTTCGATGATTCAAGATTACTACACTATCAATGTGGCTCGCATCATTTCGGATGAAATTCAATGGATTATTGATTGGGAAAGAATTCGTGGAGCAGAACGATTGGGGACTCTGGGATTCTCTGCACTAATTACAGGTTTATGTGCTAGAAGGGAATAATGGTAGAGCCAAAACACAAAATCAGAAATCCCATTGACCATAAGTTCATTGAGCACCATTACACAAATTCAGAGAAGGATCCTGAGCAGTGGAACAGAGCCCCTAGTCCACCATTTTCACCATCCGAACCCACTTTGGAGGAAGTTGAGAAGAGGATAATGAAGCATGTGCTGCATGTGGAGGAACAACAAATCTCAATTATGCAGGTTTTTGATGCACCTCTACCATGTCATGCGTGATCGGACAAATCCAAGGCCATTTATGACTCCAGAAGAACTGTCATCATATATGAATTGACCATAGCATCGGCCAAGTTATGTGGGGGAGGAAAATGATAAAGCAAAAGCCCAAAGTACAGTAGGTAATGTGAGGAAACCAGTAGAGGAAGGAAGAGCCAAAGCAATTGCTGAAGATGTTGCTAATGTTGAGGAGACTGATGTTGAAGCTGAGGCTAAAACTGCTACTGAAGTGGTGTGGAAGTTGTGGAAAAAACTGCCAAGACCACTGTTGGAGTTGCTGTTAAAAAGAATGATCAACCAGGGCTATCAAGAAGGTCTTTAAGGCCTAGAAGAGCTGTAATGAATCAAAGTGGGTCTGGATCAAAGCCCCTAGCAACTCAATATGTGATATCCTTATATTCAAGTTCAAAGGAAACAAAAAAGGAAGATGAAGAAAAGAATGAATCTGAAGAATCTGAGGAGGAGGCTGAAGGTCTAGGAAGAAGTGAGAGTGATGCAGAGGAGGAGTATGATACTCCAAGTGGGGAGTTTTGAAAGTTGATATTCTATTTTGCTAAATTTGAGGAGGTTGGCTGTTGAGGAAGAAGTGATGAGGGTACTAAGGTTGGTTAATGATGCTGTCTTGATGTTGTTGTTGCTGAAGAACTGTAGATGTTGTTGTTTGTTTTGCTGCTTAGTTGTTGCAATTTTGGGATGCTGATTAGGAAAAAAGTTTATCAGAGACAAATTTGGTAGTATAGTTTTTTATTTTGGATGAATGTATGTATATATTTGATGATGGATGACTGTATTAACTTTGCACACCATGGTTAACTGTAATAGACTTAGGCACAAGCTGAACTAGTTGGTAGAACATGATATATTTTGTGCTGAATGTGCTTGTAGTGTTGGGGGTTTAATAGAAATAGTTGGTACTATTAACTGAAAATTCTGTGTGCATACAAGTAGCGTAGTCTTAATTTTGAGCTTGAGCTAACAGTGACAGAAAATTAGGAAGACAGCATGATAGTGGGAGGACTAACATTAGCAAGGATTGACAGGATATGAGTGAAACAGCATGTGAGGGAGTGATACACTAAGAGTACATTGTGAGTGAATATTTACTTGACATTGATTGTTGCTTTAATTTGTTAGGATAGAATTGACTTTGTGTTGATAAGAATAATGAAGGCAAGTTGTTTGATTGAGCGTAAATCAGAGCTAGAGCCAAAAAGCTACCTGGTGAGATGAGAGGAATTCAATTGCAAGCCAATTTGAACCTATAGTATTTTTGAAACCGTGAACCATATGTCCATAAAATCCACCTTGGGTATGAGTAGCTAGGAAATTATGATACAACTTGAAGAAAAATTGAAAAAGGGAGTTGAATTTCAAAAGAAACTGTGAAAGTTGTGATAGGCTGTTGTCATGGTGTACCCATTGAAAAAAAAAATATTTTGGTTCCAGATTTTAATTATTTTTTGTACATCTGGAAAATAAAAGAAAAATAGTAGTTGAAAAGGGGTACACAGTGAATTTGTGTGAGCTATGTTTATTGCTTGGGCGAGAAAATTGAATGGTACAGCAGTTGATTCCGATTAAAGTTGGTTAAGGAAGTCACAGTTGATTTAGATTTTCAAGAACGATTTGAGTTGTATTCATAATTTGCGAAACTACTTGTGCATTTTGTGTTCCAAGAAAAACCAAAAGTTCTTTGTAGCCAGGCCACATTATAACCTTGGAAAGACCTTCTCACTTATTAATTGCAGGGTTGATTTGTTTGATAAATGAATAGCAACTTTTGATTGAGAGTAATATGTCACTTCTGAGTGAAACAGTGGTGAGAATTGTGTGAGTTAAGAGTATCTTGTAATGATTTGTATTTTGTTATCTAAATATTGGATTGTTAAATTTCAAATTTTGAAGCTGTAGGTGATTGCTTAATTTTAAGAGACGTTTTTGGGAATAAGAGAACTGCACGTGAATTATGAGAGATGAGATCTTAATTTGTGATTGTCTTGCTTGAGGACAAGCAAGAAGCTAAGTGGGGAGACTTTTGATAAGCGTTGAGTTCTAGTTGATTTTGTGCAAATTTTGTGATTGATTCTGTTAGTAATTAAGTTGATTTTGTTATTAATTCGGTTTAGATTTGATTTTATTTTCTTTTATTATTGATTTTGCTATTTAATGTGTTTTATTGTGGAAAGAGAAAATATTATTGAGAATTAGGTTAAATCTGAAGGGAGAGAGAATAGAGGGGCCGAAATTGAGGAAAGGAGCAGAAAAAGGAGCATAAGTGATTTTTCGCTTAAGCTAAAGGCATAGCCTAGGCTAAAACTCACTTAAAATACATCATACGTGAAGCCCTAAATTGAAGACGTCAACGCTACTGAAGGCATGACTTACGAAATAACGGCCGCACTTTGACCTAATTCAAGGGGCAAAAGTTATAAAAGGGAGGCTAGGTCAAACGTTGGAGGGATCATCACTTCTCACTTACCATCCACCATTCATTAGAGACTCTTAGGAGCGTCGTCATGATCAAGACTCATCCTTTTCCTTTTCTTTTGTATTTTCATGGCTACCATGCGTAGCTAACTTCCTTTCTCTTAGGATTGAATGTGAATTCTCACTTCAAATGCACTCTTGACTCTATTTTTATATCATTGAATCCAAAAACCTTTGTTTTACGTTTTATTATATCTTGATTTATTTTAAATTTCTGGTTGTGACTGGAAAGCACTCTTTGGAATTGGAACTAAACGTAAATGCATTACATGTATAAGTTCAGGGATGGATTTTAGTGTAATGACTGCTTATAACAACTGAACTTAATGTTGATTAGGTTATCCTTGCGACTAGGGATAGAAGCTAGGTAATTTAGTTTATGAAATTCAATGGTAGAGGAATCAGGTTGAAAAGGCTTTTATTTGCGCAGATTGGTAATTGAAAAAGATGATATTGAATTAGGTTAAGAGTGTATGCGAAGGAGAATTTTACGATTCAATCCCAAGGCCTTTATTACTATTAAATTCGCATTTTTATTATTTGTTGCTTTGTTATAACAATTCTCAATTCATTTAATCATTAATTATTGTTTATTTGTTCATAATACAATTACTTGTAATTCAATTTACAATCAAATTTTGTTCCCTGTAGATACGATACTTTTCTTACTTACTATATTACTTGTGGACTCAATACATTTGCTGAAAATCCGTTAACAAGTTTTTGGTGCCGTTGTCGGGGAACGGTTAAGATTTGGAAATTGAATTTTACATTAATTGTTTTGTGAACTCTTAATCTTTTGTGACTACTACATTCTTTGTTAGTACAGTGGTTGACGCGTTTAAGAAATCAGGGGAAAGAAGAACAATTACTTTTTGATCTGGATATCAACAAAAAGTTGAGGCAGCTTAGGCAAAGGAGGAAGCGCGAGCAAAAGAATTGGGCAGAGGAGCATAGTTGTGGTGCAATCATGGCGGAAAAACCTAACGGCCGTAGCGATCCACCACCAAGGAGAGTTATGGGGGACTATGCATTGTAGTAGGGACCCAGACATTTCTCAAGCATTGTTGTTCCTAACACAACTTGAGCAATTGTGATGCAACCAGCATATCTGACTCTCATAAGTGATACGCAATTCATGGGATTGGATCATAAAGAACCTTGTACTCATTTATCCACATTTTATGAGTTGACGGCTACTACGGGAATCGAAGAACGAGACAAGGAGGTTGCATATTTGGAGTTGTTCCCATTCTCACTCGCAGGGAAAACAAAAGATTGGTTGAATTATCATCCCAATCAAAGTCTGAGAAGATGGAGCGAGGTCGATGAGAAGTTTTTGAATAAATTTTTCCCTCTATCTTGGCTTATCAAAGCCAACTCAAACATCTCAAATTTCCGCCAGGGGGCAGATGAAGTTTTTTGTGCAGCATGGGATAGAATCAAGACCATGTTGAGAAGGTGTCCTAACCATGGATTTGAGGAGATTGCTCAGCTCAATATCTTCCACAATGGGCTGAGACCAGAGACTAAGATGATATTGGATGCTGCAACAAGAGGTACGATGATGGCCGTGGATGTAGAGCAGGCCAACAGGATCATTGATGCACTTGCATCAACAGACTATCAGACACATCATGATCGAAGCAGCGTGTAGAAGAAAGGAATGTTAGAATTGAATACTCAGGATGTAATCTTGGCTCAGAACAAGTTGTTGACGCAACAAGTAGAAGCCTTGACAAAGCATATGGCCAAGCTACCACAGCAGTTGTAGGCTATTCAAACTGCACTGCTAGTGACATATCAAAATGTACCAGTAGTTTGTGAAGCATGTAGAGGAAATCATGTATCTGAAAACTGTCCTCAACCGAATGTAGGGGGAGAAGAAGTGCAATATATGGGATTTCCAGGCAGGCAAGCTGGCCAGTCAGGGAATTATCCGAATAATTCACCTACAGGCTGGAGGAATAATATGAATCAAAATTGGGGCTTAAAGCAAGATTTTAGGAATGCAGGGAGACAACCTATGTACCAACAACCACCACAACAACAGTATCCTTCACTGCAAGACCGCACAAGCAAGCTGGAGGATACCCTTGAGAAGTTTATGCAAGCCATGATGACACATCAGAAGAATCAACAAACATCTATGAGAAATCTGTAGACTCAAGTAGGGCAGTTGGATAAGGAAATGGCAAATCAGCAGGGTGGACAATTCTTGGCCAATACTCAAACCAATCAAAAAGAACAGTGCAAAGCTATCACCATTCGATGTGAGAAGCAAGTTGGTTCTGATGTGACCGCAGAAGCTGCTGATAACCAAAGGAAAACAATTGAAGTGGAGAATGTGGTGGAAGCCAGTGAAGACAGATCAGAGGAGAGAGTTAAATCAAAAACTGTGACAGTCGAGGAAAGTGTAGATATTGAATCCATGAAAGCAAATGAAAAATTAGTAGAGGGTAGTGGCAAGAAACAGGCTGAGAAGGGGCAAAATTGGAGGAAGATTGAAGAAGGAATTCCTCTCAAACATGTTCTTTATCCTCATGCACCCTCTAGAAGAGAGGCCGAGAGGCAGTTCATTCGATTTACAGAGATTTTGAAAAACTTGCAGATCAACATACCTTTTACTGAGGCAATGCGGTAGATGCCTACTTATGCTAGGTTCCTGAAGGAACTTCTCACCAAAAGGAGGAAATTTCCAAAAGATGAGACAATGGAATTGGAGGCAGGATGCAGCGTAATTATTTAGAAAGTCATTCCACAGAAATCCTGTGATCCTGGGAGATTTACATTGCCTACCACAGTGGGAAATTTGTATGTTGGTAAGGCACTGCTAGATTTAGGTGCTAGTATCAACTTGATTCCGTTGTCTATGCTGAGAAGAATTAAAGAGGTAGAGGTCAGACCTACGTGCATAACACTGCAATTGGTAGGTCGATCCATCAAGCGTCCATATGGCATTGTTGAAGATTTACTGGTTAAAGTGGATAAGTTCCTCTTCCTAATAGATTTTGTTGTGATGGATATTGAGGAGGATGTGGATGTTCCTTTGATTTTGGGGAGACCTTTCATGAAGACAGTAAAAGTGATCATAGATGTTGACAAGGGAAAGTTGAAGGTGTGTGTTGAGAATGGGGAAGTGAGTTTCAATGTTTTTGAGGCTACGAAGCACCCTAAAGGTACAAAGAGTTGTTTCAGAATTGATGTCATTGAAGAGGAGTATGGTAAGAAAATCAAGAATTTGAGCAGTCCTAATGTATTACTGCAGGTTATCACTAAACCAGTAGAGGAGTTGATTGAACTAGGTGATACAGAGGCATTAACTCTGGCTAACGAGTTAGACCAGGCTAAGGAAATTTTGCAGAAGGTAGAAAACAAAGAAGATCTGGGAGTTGAAAACTTTATTCCAGAGGAGACAGTAGAATTGAAAGCGCTACCACCTCATCTCAAATACAGTTTTCTTGAGGGAGATGCTAAGAAGCATGTGATTCTTAGCAGTTCCTTAATTGTTGAAGAGGAGAGAAGGCTGATTGAGGTGCTGAAACTTAATCAGGGAGCTATTGTATGGTAGCTGTCAGATTTGAAGGGAATTAGTCCAGCATATTGTATGCTCCGTATTCATATGGAGGCTGAGTTTAAATTAGTTGCACAATTACAGAGGAGGTTGAATCCAACTATGAAAGAAGTAGTGAAGAAGGAGGTGCAGAAGTTGTTGGAAGCTGGAATGATTTATCCAATTTTAGACAGTGCTTGGGTGAGTCCAGTGTAGATGGTTCCAAAGAAGAGTGGAGTAACTGTTATTCATAATGAGAAGAACGATGGATCCCCACGAGAACAGTTAATGGTTGGGGAATGTGTATTGACTATAGGAAGTTGAATCAAGCCACAAGGAAAGATCATTTTCCTTTGCCATTCATGGATCAGATGTTGGAGAGGTTAGTAAGGAAGGCATACTATTTTTTTTTTGGATGATTATTCAGGCTATAACCAAATTATAGTGGATCCACAAAACTAGGAAAAGACAGCTTTCACATGTCCATTTGGTATCTTTGCATACAGAAAAATGTAATTTAGATTGTGTAATGCATCAACCACTTTTTAGAGGTGTATGCTAGCTATTTTTGCAAATTTGATGGAGAATTGTATAGAGGTTTTCATGGATGAATTCTCGATTTTCGGATCAAATTTTGATTCATGTTTGGAGAATCTTGATGTAGTATTGAGGAGATGGTGGAGACTAATCTTGTGCTGAATTGGGAGAAGTGTCATTTCATGGTCACTAAAGGTATTGTGTTAGGCCACAAAATTTCTGAACGTGGGATAGAGGTGGATAAAGCAAAGGTTGAGATCATTGAGAAGCTACCTCCAGCTACCAATGTGAAGGGAATTAGAAGTTTTCTTGGCCATACAGGGTTTTATAGGCGATTCATCAAAGATTTTTCAAAAATTGCTAAACCCTTGTGTAATTTGTTGGATAAGGATATAGCGTTTGAGTTCAATAAGGAGTGTGAAAAGGTGTTTGACTGTTTAAAGGAGAAGTTGACTACTGCACCAATCATTATTGCTCTAGATTGGAGTATTGGTTTTGAGCTAATGTGTGATGCCAGTGACTATGCAGTAGAGGTTGTGCTGGGGCAGAGGAAAGAAAAGTTGTTTTACGTCATACACTATGCTAGCAAGGTGCTTAATGATGCTCAGAGTAATTACACTACTACTGAGAAGGAGTTGTTGGCAATTGTGTACGCTTCGGAGAAGTTTAGAGCTTATCTTATAGGCTCTAAAGTCACCGTTTATACTGATCATGCTGTTATCAGGTATTTGCTGATCAAGCCAGATTCGAAGCCCAGGCTAATTCGCTAGATGTTGTTACTCCAGGAATTTGGCCTAGAAATTAAAGATAAGAAGGGGAGTGAGAAGCATGTAGTAGATCATTTGTCCATATAGGCTAATGAAGTGGTTACTGCCAGGGAATCTGAAGTTATAGATGAATTTCCTGATGAGAAGTTGCTAGTGGTACAGGAGAGGCCATGGTTTCCTGATATAGCCAATTTCAAAGCTGCTGGAGTTATACCAGAGACTATGGATTGACAGCAGAGGAGGAAGTTATTGAAGGATTCGAACCAGTACAGTTGTAATGATCCTTATCTGTTTAAGATGGGTGCTGACAATCTGTTGAGGAAGTGTGTTACTAGCAAGGAAGCTTAGAATATACTTTAGCACTGTCATAATTCTCCTTATGGAGGACACTTTAATGGGGAGAGGACAACTGCTAAGGTACTGTAATCAGAATTTTTCTGGCCAACTCTGTTCAAAGATGCTCACATGCATGTGCAACATTGTGACAACTACCAAAGGACAGGAACCATCTCAAGAAGACATGAGAAGCCCTCGAGGAACATTCAAGAAATTGAAGTGTTTGACTGCTGGGGTATTGATTTCATAAGCTCATTGCCTAGTTCATTTTTGAATGAATATATTCTGTTGGCTATGGAGTATGTCTCGCGATGGGTAGAAGCAATTCCAACCCAAAAGGCAGATGCAAAAACAATGATCAAGTTTATGAAGAAACACATATTCTGCAGGTTTAGAACACCAAGAGTGGTGATCAGTGATGGAGGATCTCATTTCTGCAATGCATAATTGAGGAAGGCTTTTGCACATTTTGGGATGAAGCACAGGATGGCTACAGCCTATCATCCTCAAACCAATGGGCAAGCAGAAGTTTGTAATAGGGAGGTGAAGAGAATTCTGGAGAAAACAATGTCATCATCACGTAGAGACTGGGCTATAAAGTTAGATGAAGTGTTGTGGGCTTACAGAACAGCCTTCAAAACCCCAACTGTGTTGTCTCCATTTCAGTTTATCTATGGGAAATCTTGTCATCTCCCTATGGAAATGGAACATCGAACTTTTTGGGCATTGAAGTGGTTGAATTTTGATTCCAAAGCTTCTGCTGAACAGAGAAAAATCTAGTTACTTGAGCTTGAAGAAATGAGATTGAATGCGTATCAATCTTCAAGGCTTTATAAGGAGCGCATCAAGGCTTATCATGACAAGAAGCTGTTGAAGAGGAATTTTAAGCCGGGACAACTAGTTCTTTAATTCAAATTTAGATTGAAGTTGTTCCCAAGCAAGCTTAAGTCAAGATGGTTAGGACCTTTTGACGTCAAACAGGTTAAGCGTTATGGTGCAATTGAAATTGAAGATGCCAAAACTCAAAGGAGTTAGATGGTAAATGGTTAGAGGCTGAAACATTATAAAGAAGGTCAAGTTGAGAAACTCATCTCAGTGATCAAGTTGAAGGATTGAAATCCAGGCGTCAAGCTATATGACGTTAAACGAGCGCTTACTAGAAGACAATCCAGTGTTTAAATAGTTGGAATTTTATTTTTTTTAGATAGAGATTTTAATTTGGGTAGATTAGGTTTACATTTTTAGTCATTTAATTTAAAAAAAAAATTTAAGAAAATAATTTTCACTGGGCCTATAGTCTGAGCTAGGCCTGGCGCTCGAGCTAAAAGTCACTTAGCGCAAACTAGTGCAATATAACAGGACAGTACCTTGTGATACAAGGTCACTTCACCCAGTGACTTTTCAGTGGCCCCTCCATTCAGTCTTGTCTTACTTTTTGCTTTCATCTCTTCCCCTACCCTCAGACCCTTGGAACTCAGGTAAGGGTTTCGTTCCTATTCTCATTCTGCAATATTTTCTCACTTGATCATTCTCGCATTGCATTAGAAGTAAGAAATTATGGTTTGTGGGAGTTGTAAAAGAAGCAGTTGGTGGGTTCGAAGTGGTTAGGGTTTGCTTTTCAGAGAGATTTTTGGGGATATAGGAGCGATTTTAGGGCACTAACACTACTTTTCAGGAGACAATGCCGAAAGTGAAGCATACTGCACCAAAACATCCACAATGTTCATTGAAGAGGAAGGCTAGCGAGCAATTCTACATTGAAGCCATACCTTCAAACACGCAGGAAGAGGGACAGTCCTCTACCCAGAAAAAGCTCAAGATGCCTAGGAGGTTCCTCAATGACAACAAAATAAGAAGGTATGAGGAACTGAGGCATTGGAGTTTCCTTCTAGAGCGAAGAGTATAACTGAAACCAAGAGAGTGTGATCCCTTTCTGATGGGGATCTTGCGAAGAAACTAGAAGAAATTGGCTGAGCTGATGAGAAAGTTCGATGAGGAAATTGTGAGGGAATTTTATGCCAACGCATGGGCAGAGCGACAAGATAGGGATCGAAGGAAGACCATGGTCCGAGGCAAATGGATTTCTTATAGCCCCCAGGCTATTGATGACTTCTTGGGGAATCCTTTCCCTAAGTAAGAGGAGAAATGTAACTATCAGAAGTTGTGTGCAAGAAGGAAAGGGTTCAGTAATAGGAAGGTGGTCGCTGTATTGTACCTTCCAGGCAGAGGATACCAAATAACAGCATAGGAAAGTACACACGAATAAGAAGGAGGGACATGAGAACCCTGTCTCAAGTCTAGCTAACTTTTATGTTAGCCAATGTCATTCCAATTGGGCATGTATCAGATATTAATGTTGTCAGGAGCAACCTGTTATTTTCGATGATTCAAGATTACTACACTATCAATGTGGCTCGCATCATTTCGGATGAAATTCAATGGATTATTGATTGGGAAAGAATTCGTGGAGCAGAACGATTGGGGACTCTGGGATTCTCTGCACTAATTACAGGTTTATGTGCTAGAAGGGAATAATGGTAGAGCCAAAACACAAAATCAGAAATCCCATTGACCATAAGTTCATTGAGCACCATTACACAAATTCAGAGAAGGATCCTGAGCAGTGGAACAGAGCCCCTAGTCCACCATTTTCACCATCCGAACCCACTTTGGAGGAAGTTGAGAAGAGGATAATGAAGCATGTGCTGCATGTGGAGGAACAACAAATCTCAATTATGCAGGTTTTTGATGCACCTCTACCATGTCATGCGTGATCGGACAAATCCAAGGCCATTTATGACTCCAGAAGAACTGTCATCATATATGAATTGACCATAGCATCGGCCAAGTTATGTGGGGGAGGAAAATGATAAAGCAAAAGCCCAAAGTACAGTAGGTAATGTGAGGAAACCAGTAGAGGAAGGAAGAGCCAAAGCAATTGCTGAAGATGTTGCTAATGTTGAGGAGACTGATGTTGAAGCTGAGGCTAAAACTGCTACTGAAGTGGTGTGGAAGTTGTGGAAAAAACTGCCAAGACCACTGTTGGAGTTGCTGTTAAAAAGAATGATCAACCAGGGCTATCAAGAAGGTCTTTAAGGCCTAGAAGAGCTGTAATGAATCAAAGTGGGTCTGGATCAAAGCCCCTAGCAACTCAATATGTGATATCCTTATATTCAAGTTCAAAGGAAACAAAAAAGGAAGATGAAGAAAAGAATGAATCTGAAGAATCTGAGGAGGAGGCTGAAGGTCTAGGAAGAAGTGAGAGTGATGCAGAGGAGGAGTATGATACTCCAAGTGGGGAGTTTTGAAAGTTGATATTCTATTTTGCTAAATTTGAGGAGGTTGGCTGTTGAGGAAGAAGTGATGAGGGTACTAAGGTTGGTTAATGATGCTGTCTTGATGTTGTTGTTGCTGAAGAACTGTAGATGTTGTTGTTTGTTTTGCTGCTTAGTTGTTGCAATTTTGGGATGCTGATTAGGAAAAAAGTTTATCAGAGACAAATTTGGTAGTATAGTTTTTTATTTTGGATGAATGTATGTATATATTTGATGATGGATGACTGTATTAACTTTGCACACCATGGTTAACTGTAATAGACTTAGGCACAAGCTGAACTAGTTGGTAGAACATGATATATTTTGTGCTGAATGTGCTTGTAGTGTTGGGGGTTTAATAGAAATAGTTGGTACTATTAACTGAAAATTCTGTGTGCATACAAGTAGCGTAGTCTTAATTTTGAGCTTGAGCTAACAGTGACAGAAAATTAGGAAGACAGCATGATAGTGGGAGGACTAACATTAGCAAGGATTGACAGGATATGAGTGAAACAGCATGTGAGGGAGTGATACACTAAGAGTACATTGTGAGTGAATATTTACTTGACATTGATTGTTGCTTTAATTTGTTAGGATAGAATTGACTTTGTGTTGATAAGAATAATGAAGGCAAGTTGTTTGATTGAGCGTAAATCAGAGCTAGAGCCAAAAAGCTACCTGGTGAGATGAGAGGAATTCAATTGCAAGCCAATTTGAACCTATAGTATTTTTGAAACCGTGAACCATATGTCCATAAAATCCACCTTGGGTATGAGTAGCTAGGAAATTATGATACAACTTGAAGAAAAATTGAAAAAGGGAGTTGAATTTCAAAAGAAACTGTGAAAGTTGTGATAGGCTGTTGTCATGGTGTACCCATTGAAAAAAAAAATATTTTGGTTCCAGATTTTAATTATTTTTTGTACATCTGGAAAATAAAAGAAAAATAGTAGTTGAAAAGGGGTACACAGTGAATTTGTGTGAGCTATGTTTATTGCTTGGGCGAGAAAATTGAATGGTACAGCAGTTGATTCCGATTAAAGTTGGTTAAGGAAGTCACAGTTGATTTAGATTTTCAAGAACGATTTGAGTTGTATTCATAATTTGCGAAACTACTTGTGCATTTTGTGTTCCAAGAAAAACCAAAAGTTCTTTGTAGCCAGGCCACATTATAACCTTGGAAAGACCTTCTCACTTATTAATTGCAGGGTTGATTTGTTTGATAAATGAATAGCAACTTTTGATTGAGAGTAATATGTCACTTCTGAGTGAAACAGTGGTGAGAATTGTGTGAGTTAAGAGTATCTTGTAATGATTTGTATTTTGTTATCTAAATATTGGATTGTTAAATTTCAAATTTTGAAGCTGTAGGTGATTGCTTAATTTTAAGAGACGTTTTTGGGAATAAGAGAACTGCACGTGAATTATGAGAGATGAGATCTTAATTTGTGATTGTCTTGCTTGAGGACAAGCAAGAAGCTAAGTGGGGAGACTTTTGATAAGCGTTGAGTTCTAGTTGATTTTGTGCAAATTTTGTGATTGATTCTGTTAGTAATTAAGTTGATTTTGTTATTAATTCGGTTTAGATTTGATTTTATTTTCTTTTATTATTGATTTTGCTATTTAATGTGTTTTATTGTGGAAAGAGAAAATATTATTGAGAATTAGGTTAAATCTGAAGGGAGA
>Ga0209700_102972_pt1 | contig 33326 bp, 23 predicted proteins | sample SiratroredBW_FD_187528 | JGI IMG/M metagenome (GOLD analysis project Ga0209700, IMG submission 187528) | Root nodule microbial communities of legume samples collected from California, USA - Siratro red BW (SPAdes) (version 2) | ecosystem: Host-associated > Plants > Roots > Nodule | place: USA...
AAAAAAAAAAAAAAAAAAAAATCTCATTTCTAAACAATTTTTTTAAGTTTGACATCTAGATAGTAATCCATAATAGAAAAAGAGTAGATTACTGAGTCACAACAATCCATTTCATCTAATCACATATATCCTGAGTGTATAAACAGAGTTTTTCATGAGGTGCTTAGTTAGGGAAAAAAAGAAGATGAAACACAGATTATACTTATCACAGTATTATGTTGTGCATTATCATTTATTGGAGATCTCGTATCCGGTTAAAGATAGTATCAATTTACAATATAAGCAAACAATTTTAACATTACTAAGCTAGTTTTGTAAGGATTTAAAACTCTAATCCGAATTTATTCTAACAAGATTTGTGATCTATTGTTTCAGTTACTATCATGTTGTGTTTAGACCTTCACTTATATCTAATTGTAGGTTCGAGATCTATACGAGGGGATGTGTTAGAGATATTATGTCGCATAAGATAAGATCAATTTATTAAATCGGTTTTACTAAATCATGACCTTACTAAATTGGTTTTAAAAAGGATAAGTTAGATTTAAAACTTACTTCCTAATACCATTTATTTACTCAATCTAGGTCAGAGTAGTCTATACCATTATCTTTCTGCATCTGAGTCCTGGCATTTTGCGATCCTTTTAGCAATTGATTCATGCAATCTACTCTATAAGGATAAGAGGCCATCCTGCGTGCTTCTTTCTTCCTACTTCCAACCAAGACTTATTATCTCATAATACTAACTTTTCTTGTCATCAGATGCATTAGGAATACTTTAAAAATCTCCAATTAAACATGTTACAATGCTTGTTTCTAAATGCCTATTTAATAAAGAAAAACAAATTTGAAGTAAATGTATTATCATTCTATACCCAGCAATCCAAAATAGTTTGAAACAGAAGGTCAATCCATCAATAATTATTTATGTGGTCAGCAATAAGTTTGACAGACAAATTCGTTCTCTAGGAGCAAAAGAAATAAAAATAAAAGTGGCGTAACATTAAGAATTTAACATCATACTTTTTCAAAATAATTGAAGCATTTATTTACCTATTGATGACTCTTATTCATGCAACAACTCATATTATGACCTTTTCATTTATCTTGATGGCAGGAATGTGAGCAATTTTAGACCAGTATTTCCCATCATGATTCTGATATCTTGCTTCCAGTAAAGGACACTCCCTAAGACTGAGTACTTGAAGAGAGGATGGAAGTCGATCCTCAGGTAAGGACTCAATACTTGGACAATTGTACATGTGAAGCATTTGGAGAGAAGTGAGATTTTGAAGCCCTTTTCGTTCCAACAACTTTAAGCCACTGAAATTATGTAGGAACAGATATTCTAGAGAAGTAGGCAGGGACTGTTCCTTGAGAAGAGTGTTAACAAGATCTTCATCACCAAGACCCTTGATTAAAAGATGTGACAGAGAAGATAGGCGTCGGAATAGCGAACATAACTCTTCTTTGGATATAGATGATAGTATTCCAAGATCAACATGAAGTGATCTTAAACAAGAAGGCAAACACCTTGGAGACAATGATTCTAGCATGGGAAGACCTGATAGGTCCAAGTGTTCAAGGGAAGGGAGATCAATTTGATTTGGCAGTGATCTAAGTTTCTCACAATCAGTGACAATAAAATCAACTAATTTGGGAGCTGCTTCTCCCCCTTGAGTAGTAATTGCTTCCAAGTTGGGAATAAAACGGATATAAAGCTCTTGAAGGACAGGGAAACAAGCTAATGAAAAAGATGTCAGGGAACTGCAACTATTCCATATTCTCAATGTTTCAAGTGAAGTGAATTTGGGCCATTTGTTGTGAGATGGGAACTCTAGCTTTCCACAATGCCAAATGTCAAGTGATCGCAATAATGTGGGCAAACAATCAGCTGGGAAGGAAATCAAAGATGGGATATTTGTAAGAGTCAACTTTTGAAGACAATTTGCACTAAGTATCATTCTGGGAAAGTATTGTAAGCTATCACACTTTTCAATCAATAGTTCACAATAAGAGAAGTTGTCAAGCATGGACAACAAGTCTTCTTGTCCCTCTCTAATGTGTATTGCTTCAATTGATGTATTCCAATGCACATCAGATAATTTTGTCACCAGCTGGTTGCACTCTGAGAAAATCACATTGGTCAATGAAGGTAGATGACTTGGCAAGGTTCCTCTTAGATTGGGGCACTTGGACAGGTACAAAGTCTTAAGACATGGAAAGGGAAAGTTTCTGCCTTCACTCTCAAATGGTAGCCATTCCTGCCACTCAGACATATCTTCAAATTCCAGATTCTCCAGCGATTGAAATGGCTGAAACAACTGTGAGCCTACACTGCTACCGTAGAACTCATGACCAACTTTCTTCACCATTTTCATCCTTTTGATAACAAGCTCCTTCAACGAAGGTAGTTGTCCAAGCGGTGGAAGTGACAAGCAATAGTTGCAATCACTTATAGTAAGGACTATGATCTTTGAAAATGAAAAATGTCCTATCCAATTTGGAAAGGAAGTGCCACCATAATATTTGATATTGAGTTTCTTCAAATTTGTTGATGGTTGCAAGTTGTCAAGTACATCTTTTACAAATTGCGGTTCTTGTGGATCACTGCCCCATCCTAGAATAAGCTCCTCGATCTGCTCTTTTTTCTTTAAATTTGCCCGAAAAGCGTCCACAAGATTGACAACATTTTGAAGGTTCATAATGGAAAGCTTGCCCTGAAGATAAGGAAATTTTGATAAATCTCTGATACTTAGTCCATCTTGTCTTCCAACAATAAAAACTGTCAAGGTACGGAGTTCTTGTAATCTGCATATCTGTGTTGGCATCTCTGGCAAGTTAGTGTCACTGATGTCAAGGTGGCGTAAGTTAATCAGATTTCCTATCTTCTGCGGCAATTGAATAAGAGATTCACAATTTGATAATATCAAAGTTTGCAAATTGTAAAGCGTAAATGTTTCATCGGGCAAGCTTTCAATTGAAGTGTAGGAAAGATCCAGATACCTCAAGTGCAACAAATTGCCAATGGAATTAGGCAACTCAGTGATGTTTGTGTATTTAGACAATGAAAGTATTCGCAAACATCTTAGTGTTGGCAACCAGTCATGTGATACCATTTTGGTCAAGTAACATTGTACAAATGGATATGACAATCGTGGTAGAAAGGTCCGCAAACACTTGAGCTCATACAAGCCCTCAAACTTTTCAGAGATATCAAACATCTCTCTGAGAAATGATAAATGGCGAACAGTTCTTGGGATTTCACTGCCATCAAAGTGGTAAGAACTTCTTCCTGACACAAGTCTAGCCAAATCATAGATGAGGTCATGCATTCGAAAATTTTCCTCTGCAACAGCATTGTCTTTCTGAATTAAGGATCTAGATAATAACTCATTGAAGCAGTCATTGCCTACTGATTCCATTTCTTTCTCTTCATGAACATGTTGGAGAAAGCCTTCAGCCATCCATAACAAGATCAGTTCCTTCCTGTCCAACAAATGTTGTTTTGGAAAAATAGAGCAATAAGCAAAACATCTCTTCAAATGTGCTGGAAGATGAAAATAACTTATACACAAAGCTGGTAAAACATCATCATGTGCCCACAAATTGCTGTTCAGAATTCTATTCCATTCCCCAACATCAACATTTGATCTCAAAAGGCCTCCCAATGTTTTAGCTGCCAGTGGTAGACCATTACATTTTTTTGCAATTTTTTTACCAATTTCTTCTAGGATTGGATAATTGTGGTAACCTTTACTTCTAAATGCATGTCTGGCCAGTATGCGCCAGCAATTTTCATCACTAAGAGGTTTCAGTTCATAAGTGGGAAATGTATGTGTGACCTGTGCAACTCTTTGTTGTCTGGTTGTCACAATGATTTTACTTCCCTTTCTCCCATTTCTAAAAGGTGCTATTAGGTGATGCCAATCGTTATACTTTTCATTCCAAAGGTCATCAAGCACAACCAAGAATTTCTTATCTCTTAGGTTATTCTTCAATTCAACACGAAGAACATCAAGATTAGTAATGTGACAATCTGTGGATGTGAGAGATTCAACAATTTTCTTCGTTACCTTGAGAATATCAAAATCATCTGACACACATGCCCAAGCTGTCAAATCAAAATGTTTCTGCACTTTACTATCATTATAAAGGCATTGAACAAGGGTTGTTTTTCCCAGACCCCCCATGCCCAATACTGTGATCACTTCTATATCACTAGACATGCCATCACCATCATCACATAGAAGCATGCTCAGTAGCTTCTCCCTGTCATTCTCTCTAGCAACCACAACAGATTCAACCAATGAATCTGTTACCGTTCTATAAGAGACTCTCCTAGTAACACTTTGCAAGCCAAGAATATCTTTTTGTCTAACAAAATGTTCTAGCCTTCTAGATATTGCTTCAAACTTGGAATTCATACCCCTGTAGAAGTTTTTAAAGCTAGAAGGAAGCAAGGATCTTACCTTGGTAGAAAATGTTCTAGATTCTCCCTTCCCCTTGCGTCTCAAAGCATGTGTGTTGATTTCATCCAACAAATCTTCTGCATCTAAGACAACATCTCTCAACTCATTAAGCCATTCCTTCACTGCAGGATCAGTGATCTGCTTCTCCTCAGCATCATTGAGCACAGCATTAACTGCCAATAGCTTTATCTTCAACTCATCCATCAAAGAAATATCCAGCTTTGTACTGGAGAAGAAATCTCGAAACTCTCTAGAAGCTATCCTTGTTATCAAGATCTCCATACAAGCAGATATGAGAGCCTCTCCCACCATACCAAGGGCCATTTCTTCTCTTGTTTTGCAAATTGAATTAGAACATTGAAACTCTTACAGATGAGAAATCCATCAAATTGAGGTATGGTAAGACTTAATAAGTCAATGCTTTTATTGATTTCACTATTGTGAACGCGTGAACCTCTTCCTTTATATCTATTATTTGTGGTCATAACTATCCTCGGTAGAGAAGTTTCACCGCTGACTTGAAGTCCTCTTGGTCTTTATTTATTTCAATGTTCCAGTGATCAAATGAATTTGTGACACATTATGTGCAGTGCACTGATGATCTCTTGTAAATGATCTCGTATATATATATATCAAATTTGAAAATTTGAAAATTTGATCTATGCATTAGATATATATAGTTGAAGTAGGATGTCCCAAATGGCTTGTAATTAAGATGTAAATAAGTTAAGTGATTTTTATATTTGTTTATTTAGTCAAACAGATCAAGTTAAGTTTGATATTAGGTTAAATTATTTAATTAAAGCCACTGAATTTTAAAAGCTCAATGTTAAAACTTATAAATAATGCATTTATGTATTCTATCAAGAATTTTTATGAAAACAATATTATATATTCGCTTGTTAAACTTTATATGAAAAAATTATAAGGAGAAAAGAAATATAGTATTAAAATAAAATATAAAAATAATTTAAGTATGAGTAGTTAAATAACTCAATTTTAAAAGTAGTTTCTATTTTCTAAGCAAACTAAACTTAAATATTTAAAATAAACTCGTTTAATGAAATGAGTAAAAATTCACCATCCAACTTTGTTTAACTAATCAAGCTAAAGAAAAACGTTGAATTTGAGTCAACCGGCAGATACCCATGGTTGGACTTGGGTACATACCATGGAATACTGACACTCTCCGAAATTGTGTTCATTGCATTTTGCACCCCTCTTTTCAAAACTGCACATGAGAACAGTGAACTGTCAAAATTATCTAAGTCCAGATTTATAAAACCATCCTATTTTGTATTAGATGATAATATAAGAAGGTTGTGAATTGTACAATCCCAAATTTATTTGAAAAATATTTTGAAATATATTTAATGTGCATTTTTGAAATACATTTCAAATAAATTTATAAATATATTCCAAAAATACATTAATATATTTTGAAATTTAAGTTTTGAATCTAAAAGAATTTATAATTGAGAATATATAATTGATAAAATTGAAAATTTAATTTTTATGAAGTTGCAGTATCCATTATACGATGTTGTAGAATGCAATGTCTCAAAATTATAAATACTTTTATAAGTATTTTTAAGAAAATAAAAATAAAACATAACTAAATTTTTTCTATGAAATAAAATTAGTTTATATATATATATATATATATATATATATATATATATATATATATATATATATATATATATCAATTAAAGATAAATTGGTTTTGTTTCTAGTGCTAGTCTAGTCAATGGACAAGCATATAGAACAAACCCTCAAGAGACAAAAGCGACGGAATCTCAAGTTTAAGAGTTGTTGGAGAAGGGTTGGGTTCAAAAAAGTCTCAATCTTATGTCGTACTAGTTTTGTTGGTGTCAAAAAAGATGAGAAATGGAGGATGTATTGTGACCTTAGAGCCATTAACAACGTCAACATTAAATACAAGCACACAATCCCTAGGCTTGACTACATGCTTGATGAGTTGCATGGGTCTATAATATTTATTTTCCATAATTGATCTAAAGAGTGCTTTTCACCAAATCTGAATTAGAGAAAGTGATAAGTGGAAAACCACTTTTAAGACCAAATTTGGAATGCATGAGAGGTTGGTGAGGCCTTTTGGTCTTACTGCACTAAGCACATTCATGATGCTGATGAATCATGTTTCTAGGGATTGCATAGGTAGATTTGTAGTAGTTTATTTTGATGATATTTTAGTGTACAGGTCTTAGTCAACACATAGATCACCTTAGAGAATTTTTTTTAGTTCTTAGAAAAAAATATTTGTTTGCTAATGTAGATAAGTTTACTTTTTGTGTTGATATTGTCATTTTGTTAGGTTTTGTACTAAAAAAAAGTGAGTCCATGTTGAACCCAAAGAAAATCAAAGTCACTCAAAGGTGGCCAACACCATAAAATATGGAAGAAGTGAGGAGTTTTCATGGATTGACAAGTTTTTATAGACGTTTTATGCCTAACTTCTCCAATCTAGTTTAACCGCTCAATGAGTTGGTGAAGAAAGATGTCACATTCTATTGGAAGGAAAAACAAAAGCAAATTTTTAAAAAGCTTAAAGCTCAACTTACCAACGCACTAGATCTATCTCTACCAAAAATTTCAAAGATCTTTGAGCTAAAATCTGATGCATCGAAAGTAAGCATAGGCGTGATGTTGTTGCAAGGAAGAGATCCTATTGCTTATTTTAGTAAAATTTTACATGGTATCTCCCTCAACTACCCCAAGTCATATCCTATTAGGGAGACCGTGACAATATGATACAATAGCAATCCATGATGAGTTCACAAATAAGATTTCTTTCATACACAATGAGAAGAAAAGAAAATTATTCTTAAACCATTATCTCCTAGAGAGGTTTGTGAGGACCAAATAAAATTGAGAGAAAGAAGAATGCAAGAGAAAGGAGAAAAGAGTGAAACACATAAAAAGAAAAGAAAGAAAACATCATCAGAAAAGAAAGAGTGAAACACTTGAGAGCAAAACAAGTTATTTGGTGAGAGAGAGCAAGGAAGGCGTTCATGGCCAATAAGTCATTTTACTTGTTGTATTGCAAAAATAATATTTTGATTGCTAACAACTCTAATGAACATGTTGTTCTTGCTAGTGTTGAGTTTCTTTTGCAGGAATATAAGGATGTGTTCCCAAAAGAAATCTCAAATGGACTACCACTGTTAAGGGGAATTGAGCATCACATTGATCTCAGTCTTGGAGCATCTTTACCCAATCGACTAGCTTACAAAAGCAATCCCCAAGAGACTCAAGAAATTCAAAGGCAAGTTGATGAATTAATGAGAAAAGGGTGGGTGCAAGAAAGCATGAGCCTGTATGTTGTTCTTGTGATATTGGTGCCTAAAAAGGATGAGACTTGGAGGATGTGCACAGACTGCAGGGCTCTCAATAACATCAGAAGCAAATACAGACATCTTATTCCTAGGTTAGATGATCTCCTTAATGAGTTACATGATACTTGTGTGCTTTTAAAGATTGAATTGAAAAGCAAGTACCATCAAATTAGGATAAGGGAAAGGGATGAATGGAAAACTACATTTATGACTAATTATGGTTTGTATGAATGGCGGGTAATGCCCTTTGGGCTAATTAATGCCCCAAACACTTTTATGATATTAATGAACCATGTCTTGAGGGAATTTTTGGACAAGTTTGTTGTGGTATATTTTGATGACATTCTGATTTATAACTAGTATTGATTTTCATGTTGAACATTTGAGTGATGTAATGAATGTGCTTAGAAAACAAGAATTATTTGCTAATCTTGAAAAACGTACCTTTTGCATTGACCATGTTGTATTTCTGGGATTTGTTGTGAGTGCTAAAGGGGTTCAAGTGGATGGAGAAAATATTAAGATCGTTCAAGAGTGACCTACACCTAAAACTGTGAGTGAAGTGAGAAGTTTCCATGTTTAGCTAGTTTCTATAGGAGGTTTGTTAGGAATTTTAGTACCTTGGTTGCATCTCTTAGTGAGATAGTTAAAAAGCATGTGGGATTTAAGTGGGAAGAGAAAACAAGAGCAAGCCTTTGTTGTCCTTCAACACAGGCTAACTAATGCTCCCATTCTTACATTACTAAATTCTACAAAATCTTTTGAAATTGAATTTGATGCATCTAATGTGGGCATCGAGACTGTTTTAGTTTAGGAGGAACACCCAATTTCTTATTTTAGTGAGAAATTGAATGGGTAAGTTGCCCTAAACTATCCCACAAGGAATTGTATGCTTTAGTGCATGCATTGCAAACTTTGCAACATTATCTTTTGCCCAAAGAATTTGTAATTTACAGTGACCATGAATCTCTTAAATATTTGAAAGGACAAGGTAAGTTGAATAAAAGGCATGCCAAGTGGGTTGAATTCCTTAAACAATTTCCATATGTCATTAAACATAAAAAAGAAAAAGGAAACTTTTTTGTTGATGCATTATGTAGAAGACATGCATTACTTTCTACTCTTGAAATTAAAATTTTTGTACTTGAAACTTTGAGAGAGATATACTTGCATGATGCTGAATTTTCTGAAATGTATATTGCTTGTGAAAAGAGGTTTCAAAATGGATACGATAGACATAATGATTACTTGTTTAAAGAGAAAAGATTATGTGTGCCTAAGTGTTCCATAAGGGATTTACTGGTAAGAGAGTCACATGAAGGTGGTTTGATGGGACATTTTGGAGTACAAAAGACTTTAGAAACATTGCATGAGTATTTCTATTGGCCCTGTATGAAACATGACGTGCACAAATTTTTGTGCACATTGCATTGTTTGTGAAAAGAAAAAATCAAAAGTGATGCCACATGGTTTATATATGTCCTTGCCTATATTTGACTATCCTTGGATTAACATTTCTTTAGACGTTGTCTTAAGATTGCTATGAACAAAAAAATGGCAAGTTTTTTTTGTTGTTGTTGACAAAATTTAAAAATAACACATTTCATACCTTGCAAGAATACAAATGATGCTTGTCATGTAGTTGACTTATTTTTAGGGGAAGTTGTGAGACTTCATAGAGTGCTTAGGAGTATTATAAGTGATAGGGACACTAAGTTTCTAAGTCACTTTTGGAGAACATTGTGGGGTAAGCTTGGTACTAAATTATTTTTCTCTACTACTTGTCATTCACAAACCAATGGACAAACTAAGGTAGTGAATAAGACTTTAGGCACTTTGTTTAGGACAGTTTTAAAGAAGAATCTTAAGTCTTGGGAAGAATATTTCCCTCATGTAGAATTTTCTTATAATAAGATTGTCCTTAGCACAACTAATTGTTCACCATTTGAAATTGTATATGGATTTAATCCTTTAACAGTGCTTGATTTATTGTTTATGCCTGATATTTTTATTTTTAAGCATAAGAAAGCACAAGCTAAAGATGATTGTGTGAAGAAGTTGCATGAACGTGTGAAGGCACAAATTGAAAAGAAAAATGAGAGTTATGTCAAGCAAGCTAATAAAAGAAGAAAGAAATTTGTTTTTGAACCCGGTGATTGGGTTTGGGTTCATATGATGAAAGAACTATTCCTTGAGCAAAGGAAGTCCAAACTCGAACCAAGAGGAGATGCTCCTTTTCAAGTGTTGGAGAGGATTAATGATAATACTTATAAAGTTGATCTACCTGGTAAGTACGAAGTAAGTGTCACTTTTAATGTATCTTATTTATCCCTTTTTGATGTAGGGAATGATTTTTAATATTTGAGGGCAAATGCTTTCCAAGAAGGGAGCAATTATATGGACTTCCAAACTCAACTCCACGAGGCCCATGATAGGAAAGCCCAAGCCCACGAAGGGAAAAATGAAGTCCAGGATCAAATTCAAGACTTAGGTAGGCCCATGACTAGAAAAAGTCTTAGGAAGACCCAAGAAGCTTTGTAGTACAAGGTGGTCCATCTACTGAAGGCCCAACTATTGAAGGACAACATATGGAGGAGACTAGGTTAATTACATATCTAATGGGCTTGGAGAACTAAGAGAAGGGTTAATAAGGATTTTAATTTTTTTATTTACTTCCAAACGAGGCAAACTCAACCTAAATCAGTATTTAAATATTTTGGAAAACTGAAAAGGATACATGATACAATTTTACAAATTGGTGAGAGTGAATCTCCTGGATTCTTGGCTGAACCAACTCTTAAACTTATTAAGGGTTTTCTATTCCCGTGTGGTGTCTCTGTGGCTTATTTGCTTCCGTGGAAGTGATGTTGCTTATCTCTATCGCCAATTTTAATTGAAACCTTAATTCCCAATAAATTCAATTTCCTACACTAGATTGCTCCATTCTTGAATCCCAACAGATGAGTTCCTTGAATCCCAACAGACGGGTTTCTTGAATTCCAACTAACGGATTCTCATCAAATGGAAAGGAAAATAGAGCGGTAAGGGCAAAATCGAAGGATAGAACAAAGTTTAGTTAGTAGATGAAGGAGAGAGAGAGAGAGAGAGAGAGAGAAACTCAGATGAATAGGAAGAAACCCACCAGAGTGACAATAGGAATGACAAATTGAGTTTGAGGGACGTACCTCAAGACGTAGAGAGATGTTGGAAGAGGAAGGAGCAATTCTTTATGACAAAGCAAGGATAATCAAGTATAAGAAGAACAAATTGTGTGAGGGAAGTTTTAAGGAGATTGTGTATTGCAGAAGCTGATAGTGGCAGTTATGGAAACATAGAAGATAAAATAGGCTAGTGATACTCTATCACGTGGAAAGGAGTGGAATGACGTGACATAGGCATTTAATGATGATTTAAAATTTATTCTAGAATGTTTTGTATTTGGCATTGTAAAAATGCCTCTTTGCCTACTCAGCTTGAGGCTTGGGGCTCTGTGAGCTTTCTTGTACCCGTAGAGGGTAATTTGCCAAATACACAAAAGATAGATAGTCTAATAGGTGAGTATATTTAGACTATTGATAGCCCATGGGGCAACTACATGCTTCTCATATGTTATGGTCTCGATCATTAGGCGAGACTGTTGATCGACAATAGACTGACCAAAGTTGAAAATACCTTGTCTCTTTACTGACTTATGATTTAGGTTATTAGGTGAGGTAACATTTTGGTTATTATACGAGAGCACAAGAGGCCCATTGAGGTATAACATGGCACAATATTCTTGTTGATGTAATAATTAAATCTGAGATTGTAGCAACTGGCCTCGATGATATCTAAGTCCGATATTCTTGGCATATAATTAACAATTGATTTGAGAAAAAGTATAAGAAAGGTATAATCCCCACAAGGAAGGGTAACTTTTATTTGGTCTGGCTTAAGGCCATTACTTGGAACCATTAGAAAATCAAATCAAAATATCATTTAATCTAATCTGCAAATAATTATCAAATCAAGATTCAATTGATTTCTAATTGATTTCCACATAAAAAATGCAAATTGTAATCACAAAGTGCAAAATTGAATTTAGAGAAGAGAATAACAAATTCAAAGTTATAAATGATTAGTACGAAACTTAATTTGACATGTTTGATCTTGATTTTGTGAATTAATCCTCAAGAATTAGTTTTTCATTAATAAATAATACAAAATGAAAGGAAAAGAAGAATAGTAAATTTCAAAAATTTAAAGAACAATAAAAAAGAAAATGAAGAAACAAATTTTTAAAATTACAAAACTAAATAAATAATTTTTGTGTACATGTTTAAAGCTCATTTAAAGTATATATATGCTCTAAAATCTAAAGTAAATAGGTGGGCTCCAATTAAATCATAACTCCAATTAAATATTTTCAAGCTAATAAAAAAAAAGTGGACTCCAATTATATCTATAAGTCCAACTAAAATAGTTCAAGCATTCATGGACTTTTTCTAAAAAACTCAACATTTATCTTATCTTAAAAAAAAAAAAATCGTTGAAAAATAGTAAAGAACTCCAAATTCAACAAATTATAGTCCATTTTAAAGCTCTTAAAATATAAAATTCAGAACAAGTAGAATAAAACAAAAACAATATTTACAAAAAAAAAAAAATTATGATCAAAATAATATGTAAATATTGACTAAAATACACAATTAAAAAAATATGTACATTAAACTTAATTTAATAGTGCTAAAATGAAAATGAGTTCAAACAAAAAATATCAAAATGTTTTTGCAGAATCAGAAAAATATCCAACACATCTACTCCATATCTCTCCCCCCAATTATATGCTATCATTTACCCTATATGCTGCTTTACAATTTCCACGTTTTGCACGCCTTAACATGTTAGTATTTTAAAAATCTTATAAAATTCTCGTTCGAATTGATGTTTTATTTAATTATTTCTAAAAATGTATACTTTTAACATAAAATAGTAATTTTGTTTTATAGTTTAGAATCTTAATTTAAAGTCTTAAGTTTTATGTCAAGTAATCATAATCTAATAAATAAATTTTATAAGACTCAATTTTTTTTTACAAAATTCTGTTATTAAAGTTATGAGGACATGTATGGTTGGTGTAGTATAAATTATGATAATCATTAATTACTATTTTACATCATTCTTTAAAATTATTAATTAAATTGTCTAATTTGTAACAAAAAATCTCATGTTATTGTTTGTTCTGTTTTTTTCACCGTCATAAAGTCTCACCATTGTTGCTTTGAATTGGTAGGAATTGAGCTCCTATGCATTATATTAATCTATGGCAATTGCTTCTTGCACCCCACAATTGCTTCCTGCATCCCATCAATTTTTTTCACAATTCCACATTTACCCTTGCCAGAATATACAAAGGGAAATTAGGTTTTTTTTTATGGATTTGTGAAAACAGAGAAAAGTGATGGTGGGTGATGGCAAAGGAACTACAACGACAACGACATTAAAGGCTAACGACGACGAAGGGTAAGGCAGAGCAGCAGGGCGACAAGAAGGAGTAGGGCAATGACGCAGGAGCGGCGAAGGAATAAGAGAGAAGTTTGGAGTAATGTTCGATGGAGGGGGCGGGTTTTCTCTTGAACTGCAGAAATCGTTTTCCATAAGATTTTCAGAAAATGTTTTTCATAATTAATTTTTTTTGAAAAATAGTTTTTATTACAGAAAACCTTTTCCGTAGTACGAAAAGTCTCTTATGGAAAACGTTTTCTCTAAAAGGACTTTTCTTTTATGGAAAAAGTTTTCCGTAAGAGGCTCTTACGGAAAACTTTTTCCATAACAAGAGAAGTTGTTTATGAAAATCATTTTTTATAATGCAGTTCTCCTTCTACGCCATAACCTGAATGTCTTCTTACGGAAAACATTTTTTGTAAGCAACTCCTCCTTCTAAAAAAAAACATTTTTCATAAGTTCTCATCCTCACCACTAACAACAAATTTTTCTTATGGAAAATGTTTTCCATAATTACCTTCTCCTCTTACGAACAACATTTTCCTTAAACACTTATCCCTACACTCTCACTTACGAAAAATGATTTCTGTAACACAATAACCTTCTACGAAATACGTTTTTCATAACGTATTTCAGTCACTCACATTCTATTACGGATTTCACTTTTCGTAAGAGGTTGTCGTTAAATGAAAAATCGAATCACACCAACTTTGCACCTCTACACCACACTTAAACCATGCAAAACGAAAACAACTTACCTACGAATGCTGCCAAAGAAGTTTCATTACAGTACCCTCTACCACCTTCGCTCACTGGAAGACCTCTAGTCACCATCCACTCATTGAACCATTTCCCCCCACCCACTCACTGAACCACTTCCCCCTTTGTATATTCCGCTTGGCATTACAAATAACTCACCACCCACTAATTGAACCACTTCCCCCCACCCACTCATTGAACCACTTCCCCCTTTGTATATTCTGCCTGGCATTACAAATAACTGATGGGATACAGGAAGCAATTGTGGGGGTGCAAGAAGTAATTGCCTTTATCTATCTCAAGATGGGCTTTAAGTTCAAATATAGCAAAGACGTATGAAGACATATCTAGGTTTAAATATAACAAAGACGTATGAAGCCATATCTATCTCAAGATGGGCTCTAGGTTCAAATATAACAAAGATGTATGGAGGCAATTACTTTCCGTACGGGCTCTAGGTTCAAATATAATAAAGACGTATGAAGGCAATTACTTTCCGTACACCATCAATTACTCTACACTCCATCAATTTTCAAAATATACAATTTTACTCTTATCATTTTTATTGGGTTACCGAACATAGTTTTCAAGAGGTTAAATTTGCATTTCACTGGAAGTCATTTGAAAGAGATGTGTTATGTTTTAAAATGTATATTTTGGAAGTTATTCTATTCTTATAATTTTTATTGGGTTACCGAACATAGTTTTCGAGAAGTTTTCAAAATCACAATTCTGCTCTTATAATTTTTATTGGGTTACTAAACATAGTTTTTAAGAGGTTAAATTTGTATTTCACCGGAAATCATTTGGAAGAGATGTGTGTTATGTTTTAAAATGTATATTTTGAAAATTATTCTACTCTCATAATTTTTATTGAGTTACTGAACATAGTTTTCGAGAAGTCAAATTTATATTTCACCGAAAGTCATTTGGAAGAGATGTTTTAAAATGTATATTTTGGATGTATTTCACCCAAAGTCATTTGGAAGAGATGTGTGTTATGTTTTAAAATGTATATTTTGGAAGTTTAATTTTCTATTTGAGAAAAGACTTTTCAGAAGAAGTCATCTGATAAGGGTATAAGGGTGTATGAACATAATATTTAAATTCTGAAATCAAATAACGTCCCTAAACTCTATAAAAATTAAAATATTAAAAAAATAAATAAATTCTGAAATCAAATAACGTCCCTAAATTCTATAAAAATTGAAATATTAAAAAAAACTATCTTCTTTTGTGTTATGCTTTAAAATGTATATTTTAGAAGTTTAATTATCAATTTCAAAATAATTCTACTCTTATAACTTTTATTAATTTTAAAATCAAATAATGTCCCCAAAATCTGTAGAAATTAAAATATTAAAAATAATTTTAAAATCAAATAACGTCCTCAAACTCTATAGAAATTGAAATATTAAAAAAAAAATACCTTCTTTTATGTGTTATGTTTTAAAATGTATATTTTAGAAGTTTAATTATCAATTTTTAATATAGAAATTGAAATATTAAAAAAACTACCTTCTTTTGTGTTATGTTTTAAATGTATATTGAAATTGAAATATTAAAAAAAAACTACCTTCTTTTGTCTTTTGTGTTATGTTTTAAATGTATATTTTAGAAGTTTAATGTGCTCTTTTGTGTTATGTTTTAAATGTATATTTTAGAAGTTTAATGTGTTATTTGTGTTATGTTTTAAATGTATATTTTAGAAGTTTAATTATCAATTTTCAAAATAGTTATGTTTTAGTTATGTTTTAAATGTATATTTTCAAAATAATTTTTATTGGATTACTGAACATAGTTAGATATGTTTTAGTTATGTTTTAAAGTTAGTTATGTTTTAGTTATGTTTTAAATGTATATTTTCAAAATAATTTTTATTGGATTACCGAACATAGTTAGTTATGTTTTAAATGTATATTTTAGAAGTTTAATGTGTTATTTGTGTTATGTTTTAAATGTATATTTTAGAAGTTTAATGTGTTATGTTTTAAATGTATATTTTAGAAATTTAATTATCAATTTTCAAAGAACATAGTTTTCGAGTGGAGAGGTTAAATTTGTATATTTGTGTTATGTTTTAAAATGTATATTTTAGAAGTTGAATTATTAATTTTCAAAAAATTTATATACCTTCTTTTATGTTATTTTTAAAATATATATTTTAGAATTTTAATTATTAATTTTTAAAATAATTTTTATTGAATTATCGAACATAGTTTTTTAAGTTTAATTATTAATTTTCAAAAAAAAAAATTGAAGTTTAATTATTAATTTTCAAAAAATTTGTATACCTTCTTTTGTGTTATGTTTTAAAATTTATTTTCAAAAAATTTTGTATAGCTTCTTTTGTGTTATGTTTTAAAATATATATTTTAGAAGTTGAATTATTAATTTTAAAACAATTTTTATTGAATTACCTAGTTTTCGAAGTTTAATTATTAATTTTCAAAAAATTTGTATACCTTCTTTTGTGTTATGTTTTAAAATGTATAATTTAGAAGTTTAATTATTAATTTTTAAAATAATTTTTATTGAATTAACGATCGAGAACTTAAATTTGTATTTTAAATATTTTAAAAATAACTTTCTGAAAGTCATCTGGAAGAGATGAATGGAAAAGATTTGAATTTGTATTTTAAATATTTCAAAAATAGCTTTCTGGAATTTGGAAGAGATGAATGGAAAAGATTTGTGTTGTATTTTAAAATGTATATTTGTATTTCATAAATAGTTTTCCGGAAGTCATTTGGAGAAAAAGTTTTGTGTTGTATTTTAAAATGTATATTTTAGAAGTTTAATATTTTAAAATGAAAAGTTTTGTGTTGTATTTTAAAATGCATATTTTAGAAGTTTAATTTTCTATTTGGAAAAGTTTTGTGTTGTATTTTAAAATGTATATTTTAGAAGTTTAATTTTCTATTTGGAAAAATTTTGTGTTGTATTTTAAAATGTATATTTTAGAAGTTTAATTTTCTATTTGGAAAAATTTTGTGTTGTATTTTAAAATGTATATTTTAGAAGTTTAATTTTCTATTTGGAAAAATTTTGTGTTGTATTTTAAAATGTATATTTTAGAAGTTTAATTTTCTATTTGGAAAAGTTCTGTGTTGTATCTTAAAATGTATATTTTAGAAGTTTAATTTTCTATTTGAGAAATGAATATTTGAGAAAGGAATGTTCAGAAGTCATATCCGGAAGTCATTTGGAAAAGTTTTGTGTTGTATTTTAAAATGTATATTTTAGAAGTTTAAGTTTTTAAAATGTATATTTTAGAAGTTTAAGTTTTTAAAATGTATATTTTAGAAGTTCAATTTTTTAAAATGTATATTTTAGAAGTTCAATTTTTTAAAATGTATATTTTAGAAGTTTAATTTTCTATTTGAGAAAGGAATTTTCAGAAGTCATATGAGAAGGGTGTATGAACATAATATTTAAATTTTGAAAAATAACGTCACGTCTATAAAAATTGAAATATTAAAAAAACTACCTTCTTTTATCAATACAATATCAATTTATTCCAATAATACCATTCATTTATTTAAAATATAATAATTAAAATATATTATTTCCAACTATTTAAAAATAAGTTAATTGTTAAATTATTAGGTTAGAAAAATAGAAACACACACAAATCATATATTTCTAGCATTTAAACTTTATATAGGATGCCACATTAGGATATCAAATATCACAGGAAGGTAAGAAAGCTTCATTTATTTTATAGGAAGGTAAGAAAGCTACATTTATTTTATAAATGTAGGATATACGATTGGACACTTTGATATATCCTGAGGCTTTCACCTTCTACCAACGCCATGTTTCTTTATTCACTCCAACAAGCTAAGCACACTATGCAGGTGCATCTCCAACAAGCTTGAACTCTTGCAGCTCCTTGGAGTTCAACCATGCCTTCTCCAAGACTTCGGCTTCATAAACCTTCTTTTGCCCACCATCTTTTGCCTCCAAAGTGATGGTGTACAAGGTACCCGAAACCACTTGCTCTTTTGCACTTACCACCTTTCCAAACTCCAGAAGGGCGTTCTGCATAGCCATCACCAATCAATAAAAGCAAAATAAAATTAAAATCCCATTTTCTACAAAACAAATAGAAAATAGAAAATATCACAAATTAGCTTTCACATTCTCTTCTTAGAAAACTCTACTTCAGATCAAACAGTGAATGTGCAATAAATGATCAATCCAACAACACACGAACCCCATTATCGCCAGAAGAAAATTATTGTCCATCAAACAAAAGAGAGAATCTAATCCAACATTTGAATCTCCGAAGAATCCACAGCATGGCCAAAACCGATCGACGACCAGATTCAATACGAAAATAACATAAGGCTTAGGAATTTCTCGAAAAACAAACAAATCAATGGTACAAATTTGTTTAATATTGGGTGTATGAAAACCTGTTTTTTGTTGTGTTCTTCAACAGCAAAGCGAGCTAAACTATCGATCTCAACGCTGTTCTGGCTTCCTGCCACATCACGATTGCCACCAAGTGCTGCCATTATCTCTCTCTTCGATTCAACTGAGAAGAGCTTCGTGCTCTTCTCCTTTTATGCAGTTAGGACTTAACAGTAGAGATGGGATTCTCTGCGTCATTCTTATCCTCGGTTTCTGTTGATTTGACTCGTGTCACTGATAACACGTTGCCTTCTTTTCAATCGTCCACGATTCATGCAATGCAATGCAATGTTTTGGATTTTTCGTTGGCTTGATTAATTATCTTCTCACCAGTGTAATAATTACGTGCCTCAATCTCATCTCTGCCACGGAATCATCATTTAGATTTAGATTTTTCTTTGTTCTGTTATGTTGTGTTGCCCATTGGTGTCAAACCAAATTCAGCATATGCTTACACATATCAAGCATGCAAGGTTTATCGTGACGAATTTAAAATTATATATTCGCTACAAATTTACTGTATGCGGTGCTGTATTTATTGGCTTGATTCTTGGGGTAAATAGAAAATTGTTCATCTAGATAAAGATTTTTTAAGGGAATGACGAGGAAGCACTCGAATTAATGTCACGGAAAAGTTATTGATGATAAAGAAAAGTGTGGTAACTTTTTCTCTCTCCTTACATTTTTACTTTATAATTTTTTATCTGCAAAATTCTTTGTGCTTCCTTTGTTGCTTATTTTTCATGTTTTTTTTGTTAATTTTTTCATTCAGAATACACCTCTTATTACGTAAAAAGTGTAACTGACTGAGAATTTAGTTTAGAATTTAAAGTAAAATTTGATAAAACTTTCTCTTTGAAAAAATAGCTTATATATCTTATTTCGAGTTCCCTTTTTATATTTTAAAAGAAAAATATCAAAATGGAGAGACAAGAACAAGGGTTGTCAATTCATATGCAATTCAAATCTTGTTTAAAAACGAATTTTCTCGTTATATGTTTTCTTTAATTTTTAAATTTCTATAGTTCTATAGTGGTTTTAGTTTTTATAATTTTATTTTGTCTAGAGTTTTGTTTTATTTGTTCTCTTTTAGGTTGCATTATCTAATTAATTGGGTTTTACTCATTGTTCAAATCCAGCATTATCTTTTTTTCTTTTTATGCAGCATCCGAACTAGTCTTTTACTAATAGCAATTCATAAGTCATTTTCACTACATTAAGTTTATACTATTTTTGAATGATTGAACGAGGAAACCACACAATCCATCACACTTACCAAAATACTTTAATTTTTCCAAATTTTAAGAAAGTGCAAGAAAATGAGTACATACATTTTGTACTAGCGTTTAAAGGAATTTTTTTTATTTATTTTTTCTTATAAATGTATAGTTTTTTATTATTGTTCTCACTTGGTTCTAGCAACAACAATATTTTTTATAGTTTTTCTTGATCGTTCCTAATGTTGTTCCTTTCTTGATGTTTCAAGCGCTCCAAACTCCACCGTCCTGGGAGGGGATCCTACTGACACTCCGATGCGCTCAAGTCAATCTACGGTTAGAGTGTGCAGAGGATAAAGAACAGAATGTAAAAGTATCTTTTGTGATCAAATTTGTATTTATAGATCTGACAATGGGTCCATAATATTGGGCTTATTCCCTGTAGCAGTTATTTGTTATGATTTTGTAACCGAATTGGTTATTCATTATATCTACCTTTTTTATATTATTCCTGATTGTTTTGAGACCCATGAATAGCCACGTCATAGGCCCCCAATCCTTGAGGGTACACAGTAGCTGAAACTGAAAAAGATTTAATACACACCTGCAGACCGCTTACTAGTTGAATTTATAAAGGATTTAATACACACTTGCCGACGGTGAAGGTTGTATTTAAATTTATTTATTAAATAATTGTTTTTTCTTTCACCTTCTTTTATTTTCTTCTATTATATTACCTTCTTCTGTTATATTATTTATTTTCACTTCATCAATTGATATTAAAAAAATTAAGATATAAGAAAACAAGATCACAGTACATTATAAAAAAATTACAAAATGTTTAAGATTCAACTTTCATGTAGAAAATAATTTGACAGGAAAATAACAAAAAAATATAAGAAATTCTTTGTTATAAAAGAAAGAATGAATAAAAGAAGATGAAAATAATCATTTATAAATATTAAGGATAATTTCAGTATTTTAAAAAATTATAAGTAGAGGTCATAATTGTTGTTTTCTCCACAATACAAACTTTTTTCAATTAATTATACCTTACTGGTGTTACATATCTTAAAGTATTTTATTAAAAAATAAAATGATAAAAATCTTAAATTTGAATTATGGTTATAACAAAATTTATTTTTAAACCTTGTATTTAAATGAATGCGTTACCTGCAATATTGTAAATCTTCTTGTAATTCATCAACTATGATGTGTAATTTTGTGTGATAATTAATAGTATATTTTCAAATTTATAATTAATTTATTTAGTAAGAGGTAGTGGAATAAAAAAGGAGGTGATTTTTTTTTTTTGCTTTTTCAAGTCATAAAGAAAATTGTAAAGTTGGGTTTCTTGTGAGCCTAAGAGGTCATGGACCCATCTCAAACTAATCTCTCACACTTCTTCAAATAGGTTTCCTGCACTATAAATTGTCTGCATCATATGTAACTGATTCTTAATTAATTTAACTGTCGTTCATGCACTAAACTTAAATTCTTCAATACAAATGATAAGCTATAAATGTTATCTAATTGTCATTATTTGTGAAAAAATTTGCATCCACAATTTAGGGATGAAACCCTACAGGAAATTGATCTAGCATAGGGATTAGTTATTTTTTACGAGTTTCTTGGTTGACTCCCTTGCTAGATTTCCTAGTAGAGGAACTATCTTGTTGTGATTGTAGGGCATCCACATGCTCAAAATAAGACGGGATTCGCTTGGTTAATCTTGCAAATTTAGTCGCACAACCTGTTTCGACACCTTTTGTTTTTACTTTTGACGTTGGTGCACACCTTTTCTTTATGTTAACCTTGCCAACAATGTCAACATTTTTAAAGCGCTTCAAGATCACATCAAACTCTTTTTGGATTGACATTTTTCTGTTGAACTTTCATCAGATGAAATATCTAAAAAGTTTAATCGTGTCCACATGACATGCAATGATTGTAGGGGTATGCAACCTACACCAAATGAAGCCAATTCACAAGCACAAGGAAGACCGTGAGTTGATCTAAGGGTACAACCACAACGAGCTTTATCTAAGCCAACACATTCAATTCGATCCATCTCATCTGTAATATGTTGCAAAGCATACTTTGGCACAAAACAAAGTAATTTTTTGTATGATATAATGTTAAATGCATGACCTACTGCGTGAAGACTCTTCTCAAATGAAGCTTTAATTGCATTATGTTGCAAGACAATCATCTTGTTAATGGAATCCCAACAAAAGCATAAGTCATCCATGGATGTCTGAAGTATTCTCTTCAAATTCCAGTGTGCACCCTCAACCTTATAAACCAAAACAAATATTAATGAACTTAGGTTCCCAAGTAATTTAGATAATAATTTATATTTAAGACGTTCATACCTGTTACTTGTTGTGTTACCTAAGTCCATGTCTTAACAAATTTTTCTTTGTGCGGAATTAACCAAGTAGCGTTTACATAATTAACAAATATGGGCCATGGAGAACATACCGCTTCAAATGATTGCACACAATGACCAAATTCTTCTACATTATCACAATCCATAATAGCTCCCCAAGCTTCCATCACTTGATTCCATGCATCTCTTGGATTCACTAACATTTTACACTTTGCTTTCACATTTTTATCCATATGAAATTGACATAGAACATTACAAGCTTCAGAAACACAAAACTTATTGCATTCATCAGAGCAATATCTCTATCACTAACTATGACGCTAGGAATCAAATGCAACCTTTCTAGTCCTCTTCAAGAGGTCATCCCGAGAATCAAATACATAGGAAAACATATGACACCATCATATTTCATTTATCAAATAAGATTCACATATTCACAAAATCTACATACATTCGTGTCAATCACCTTTACCTTATCTGTACCACCCGCATGTCACGCTTATCTGATATACCAGTTAAAAATTCTACATCCATGATCTTTCTACAGGTCAAAGCTAACACATAAAGTGTATTAAAAAAAAACCCTTCCAGAAAAGTAGAATCAATGTGTGCAAAGTTATGTGAAATCCTGTAACATTTACCTATGGGCAAAGCAGATGATGCTCTCTCTTTCTTCTACTTCTGCCTTGGCCTGCAGTAATGGTTTTTTCTTTGTTGTTTCTTCGTCAAAGTCTGCTGATTTGTACATTTTGACTACTTTTACTACTGCATGTAAAGAGAATTAAGAATGTGAACATGGTGGATTTGCACTGCTATAACGAGCTACACTTCTGTTGCATATATATATATATATATATATATATATATATATATATATATATATATATATATATATATATCATACCATTTAAAATAAATATATACAGTATAAGAGAAAGAGAGAAGTCGGTATCCCAATAACATCACAAAATATGCATTCATCTAAATTAATGTTAGCATTTAATATGTTAGGTGCTTTTAACAATACAACAAGAACATTAAAGATAATTAATGAACATAATTTCAAATATCAGTATGTTGTTTTGCAGAAAGAAGAAACTAGTAAATTGAATATTACCATATCCAAATATAATGGTAAGCAACTAAAACACATACAAAAGCATATTTGTTGAACTGCTTTTTTTTCACCTGGTATCTCCATGACATATACTCTCTATAAAGGTTTTTTCTTTCTTACTGGTTACTTTTTTTCTAAACTATTATAACGCTCTTATTTCTACTAATATATAATATAAAAAATAAAAAAAATCTAAAATGATAATATAAGAATTAAAAGATATTAAAAGAGTATTGTAAATAAATTTAGTTGGAAAGTAAAGATAATAAGAAGGATTTACCTCTGTACTCAACCTAGATAGTTCTTATAAAGTATTTATAGAACAAGCATTGCCGGACTTTTCATCTTTTCTTTTTTTGGCTAAACTTACTGTATGTAGAATTAGAAGAGATATTGAAAATATAACTTTGCATTTGATAATATTTTGTACAATTTTGAATAAAATACTAACAAACAGTCTTGATAAATAATAATAAATTATCTTGATAAATATTAACAAACTTTTTTGATAAATAAAAAATATAATCTTATAAATATTAAGAAATATCTATATTTTTTAACCAACTAATTAATTTCTTATCATAACTAAATATTTGAAAACAATTTGTTCAACTGATTTTTTAAAATTAATTGTATCATTATTTCATCTCAAATTGTAAATATCCTAACAACAAAATATCTCATTTTAAAAAACTAATAAAAAATAAAATAACTATTAATATACAATTGATTGAAAAAGTAAAGATTTGTATTGTACAGGAAACAATTGTGCACAAATTGTGACCCACACTTATAAATTCTAAAATATTGAAATTATCCTTGACATTTATAAATTATTAATTTTCATATTTTTTTTATTCATTCTTTCTTCTTAATATCCATAATTTGATGAAGCTATAACAAATAATACAAAATCTTACTTTATTAATTTATTAATTTGATGAACTACCGAGAACAAAAAAAACAGAAAGTAAAATCTTATGAGAGAGAATTTATTGATTTGATGAACTACAGAGAAAAAAAAAAAGCTGAACAGAAAGTAAAATTTTACTTTATTAATTTAAAATTAAAGGAGAGATATATATGAAAGAGAAAAAGAAACGTAAATCTAGCACGTGATTCACCTGTGAATGTGAAAGAGAAAATATTATTTATTTAATAAATTTAAAAATAAAAATATTTATTTAATAAATTTAAAAATAAAAATATTTATTTAATAAATTTAAAAATAAAAATAATAAGGATATTATTGGTGTATTAAGAATTTGTTAAGTGCAGTAAGCAACTTGTATTGTGCAGGAAGCAATTGCTGACCGACGGTTAAAGTATTTGCTAACGTAATTTTCCGCATGTTTTCTTGGTTCGAGCACCTAATGTGACAGGATAACAGATCTTGATCGTTGAAACATTCTTGATCAAATGACTATTGAACGGCTGCGTCATCTCTAGGTTTTGCCTATAAATAGCACTTGACCCACCCCATTTTCCATCGTTTTCGAACTTTCACCCGAGAAGCTTCGACAACTAAATGGTCGTCCTCCCTTTCTTTGAGGTAATCATGGCTTCTCCTTCTATTCATACTTACTATACTTCTGAGTCTTCGAGTGGTCAGAATTTTTCTTCAGGCCATATAGGTAGGGCCGAACAGGAGATTGGTCCCATAGAAGAGACTTCTGGTTATAGTATTAGTGGCTCGACTAGCAAGTCTGCGAAAAGTGAGAGTGTGCGGTTAGAGAGAGAGGTAGACATGTCGGTCCTTAGCGGCAATGCTAAGGGTGTAGAGGTTAGCCCTCCCGACAATGATTGGGTAGTTACTGACTAGAACTGCCTACTCAAAGTATCGAACTATTGTTTCCCTTAGGTTTTTAGTTGATACCCAGGACATTGTAGAGCCCTCTATGCCGGATGGCATTTTTGCTTTATGCCGGTGCACTCCGGCCGACCTAGTATATTGTGGTCGGGGGTCGTGGCCAACAGACTTTTTTTATATGTATGCTCGGATGATGAAGGATTCATGCATCCTGATACCGTTTGATGACTTCTGCTCGGGCGTACTTCATACACTAAACGTTGCCCCTACCCAACTTCACCCCAACAGTTGAGCGTACAAGAGGGCCTTCCAGCTTTTTTGTTCTACTTTAGCCATTATTTCCACAATTCCCCTTTTTCTCTATCATTATTTGACCCGGCCGGGTAGGAAAGTAGGATGGTTATCTCTAGTCAGCCACCCTAGAAATTGCCTATTCAAACCCTACTTGACCTCCTATAAATTCTTTAAGGACACCTTTGTTAAGATTTCCTTTGAGAGTGGGGGTCGGGAATATATATTTCATGGTAATGAGCCAAAATTCCCCTTGTATTGAACCAGATCTCCTCTTCGATTTGCCTCTTAGCCTCGGTCCTCGTTGTTGGAAGAGGACATCTCGGCACTGTCGGTTCTTGATAGCCTTCCCAGGAGTATCCCTTCTCGGGAAATTCTCAATACCTGCTAGTGTGAAGATCCAAACAACGTCGTGTTTGGTATATTCTCGTCTTGCCTTTGACTTTCCGTTTTAAGAGTATTTACTGACTTTAGTTTGTTTTATGTAGACGTTATCTCCTCTATCAATCCAAACATGAACAAGATGTTCAAGACCGCGCTATCATCGGTGCCTATTGTTGTGAAGACACGCACACCAAAGAAACCAATTGAGAAGGGCAACTCGTCCAAACAACCGGCCGGTTAGGCAGAGACTAAAGAAGTGGCACCTTAGGGAACACCTTTGAAGGTCGACCCTATAACTGTTGTCGTGCCTTCTCCTGCCCAGCCGCCTGTCGCTCCGTCCAAACCTCGCAACAAAAAGAAAAAATCCAAATGTACTTCAGACCGATCATCCTCTCAACGGTCGCCTAAACGTTTAAAGGAGACGACTCCAGACCCTGAAATGTCTTTTACATTCAATTTCCTGAACAAGAAGATCATGGTGGCTGACCGTGTAAACCTTTCACTGAAGGAGTATGAGAAAAATCAGTTTGCTTCCCCTTCTCGTGCAGTATTGAGGAATGCCCTGATGGAGGCTCAAGCCTGTGCCCTTTTGTTAGGCCGACTTGTGGGGGAAGAACTACTTATGGAAGACACTAAGAAATTGAGGAAGGAGTTAGCTGAGACCACCTCCTCTTTGGACTCCTCCTGGAATGATATTGCAAAGCTCAAGGCGGAGAATCAAACCTGCAGGGGAGAAATTGTCAGTCTAAAGAAGACCGTGGACACCATATATGCTGAAAATAATTCCCTGCGAGAGAGGTGCTTGGCGACTGAGAAAAAAAGAAAGGGCGGTCGTTCGTCGTGTGGATGCCCTTAGCGAGGATGTTGTCTACCTAGGCCATAAAATGACCAAGCTCACCCTGCACTTGGAAGAAGAAAGACTTCTCCGGAAGAAAGCTGAAAAAGATTTTCGAGAAGTCCAAATTTCCCTTCTGAAACAACACGATATTGGTTTTGATCGGGCAGTGAGGTAAGCCGCTTTCTTCTACCAAGTTTCGGTAGATGAAGGAAAGTTTGATAACCGGAAGGATATTTACGAGGGTGAGCTGACCGCAATTATGGACATTCTGGACAAGGAAGAGGAGGAAACCGAAGCACATAGTGGGACTTCAAAGGCAGGCGGAGGCTTTTCGGCTCTTGACGTGATTGTTTCAGATTAAATTGTATATTTCTTTGGCCGTATAGGCTCTTTTCTGATGACTTGTATCAGACCATAGCATATCTTAAACGGTTGTAACTTGATCAGCTTTCTGTTGTAATGGAACATTTATGTAAATACAAATGCCTTACCTTCTGGTCATTATTTATGTATTTTAATTTATCGTAACTTAGCTCGTCTTTACATATATTGTTTGAGTACGACCATTTACAATATTTAACTTATCGTAATAGACACGGTCCGTCATGAAAAATACTTGGTTAAGCAATTACATTCCTCATGGTTGGCCATAAGTAATACTTGAACTTCTTTATCAAAAGCGGATACGTTCTCCATGGTCGACCGTGAGGAGTACTTGAATTCACTATTTAAAGCGGATACGCTCCTCACGGTTGGCCGTGAGGAATACTTGAATTCACTATTTAAAGCGGATATGTTCCCATTGGTCGACCGTGAGGAATACTTGAATTCGTTATTGAAAGCGGATACGTTCCTCACGGTCGGCCGTGAGGAATAGTTGAATTCACTATTGAAAGCGGATGCGTTTCTCACGGTCGGCTGTGAGGAATACTTGAATTCGCTATTGAAAGCGGATACGTTCCTCATGAGGAATACTTGTCCTGAAACCTTGATATTAACGTATCTTGAAGGACAAAAATCGTAATTCTTTATTACTTGTAGTGCCTCGTTGAAACCTCTTTGGCCAAAACCCTCCTTAGAGAAAAATGCCATAGGTAGGAAATAGTACACCATGAGTTACCAATAAGATATAACTAAAGCAAAATGTCAAATAGTCTTTGTAGAAATATAAAATTTAACTAAAAACATAGAATTTAACTAAAGTAATACTTCAGGTGGTCTGCATTCCAAGTATTAGGAATTTGTTGTCCATCTAAGTGCTCCAACCTGACCGCTCCATTGCCGAAGACTTGACTAACCTTGTAAGGACCTTCTCAATTAGGTGCGAACTTGCCATCCAAATGGTTCTTTCGGGCATCAACTGTCATTTGCCAAGCAAGATCTCCTTTTTAGAAACTTCTTGGATTCACGTTAGCATTGTATCTGTGGGCTACCCTTTGTTTACGAACTTCTTCTTTTATCTTGGCTTTCTACCTGTGTTCTTCGAGGAGGTCTAATTTTGTTTTCATACACTAGTTGTTGAGCAATAAGTCCTTCAGCTGTCTTCTCACGGTCGCCTCCCCTATCTCGACAGGCAATATAGCATCTCTCCCATAAGTGAGGTTGTAGGGGGACTCTCTTGTGGACGTCTGCAGTGTGCATCAGTATGCCCATAAGACTTCCAGCAACTCATCGGCCCATTTTCCTTTAGCTGCTCCTAATCTTTTCTTCAGCTGTGATAGAATCACTAGTAGAAAAAAGGAATTTCACGTCGATTAATTAAGGCTTACAATGTCGGTTTCCAGACCGACGTAGTAAATGGCGACGTAGTAAACTACGTTGGTTAAAAAAGCCGACATAGTATATGGTATCACTACATCGGTTGGAAACATCACTAACCGACGTAGAGTGTGATACCACTACGTCGGTTTATGTACTCTTAACCGACATTATATCTTCATAATGCAGATTTATGCCATTCTCTACGTCGGTTAAGGTCATAATCGACGTAGTATTTGGAGTTTTTTTTTTTTAATATGCTGGCAGGTTTTGGTTTCTAGCCAAACCTGCATCATATACAAACCAAACCCAGGTAGACAGATTCATCGAATTACTTTTATATACATCTAACAGTAGTTATACAATTGTTATGAATAAAAATAGATATGTCTAAAATGTAAACATTTTTTACATATGAACATCTACAAATTACTTCTAACTTGAATAAAACATCTTGCCCATTCTTTTTGGATGTCCTGTATCACTTGACTATCCAACGACTCTTGGTCTTGAAAAAGCTGAAATACATAACAAGTGTTATTAATCATGTTATGTGAAACCTAAGAATGATATTTTATCTACAATTAAAACATGGTCATACCTCTTCCCAAGAGTCAGTGATAGAAGCTCTGGCAATGATTTTCATCCAATGCATGACATAGTACCCACATTCCCAACTACCTTGTTGCTTGTTGCACTTTCATTATACATAAATCATTAGATAAGTCCAATACTAATTTTAATAAATTAAATTTAGAATTATATGTAGAATTAAATACCTTAGGTGTTATCCAACGAAGGTTTTGGAATCTGGTCGTCGATCTTCCTCTAAGAACATTACAAACATTAATTTCACTAAAATCCAAAAAATTAGTAACTTCCAAATTATGAAAACAAAATTTAAAGTTAATTAAATCAAACCTTTGTACTACTTGTTTCATGTCTGAAGTTGGCTTCTTATGCAATGAACAGAACCATACCACTATGTTATCAGATAAGCATGAGTTGCCAATGGGACCTAAAATAGTTAATCTATTAAACTCAAATTATATAAATAACTTAAGAAATATAAATATGTGAAACTTACGAATGAATAATTAGGGCAAAGTAGATCTTTTTTCTGGATTCTTGAATCCAATTTTGTATGTATGCCTGGCAGTCCATTGTCTTATTTCCAGACCTTTGTCTACTTTGAGGTTCAAGGAATCCATAAATATCTGGATTCCCTGTGGTATAAATTATATCATTTATCTACCTGCAATTTTAATATAAATATTATTAAAAGTGGATGCTAAAACATATTTTATCATATAATATGTAAAAAGGGATACTTACATTATCCATAGTTGTATACATGCAATGTTAATCATTTGAGATCCCGAGAGGATTTCAGTGACATCTTGATATGATATGTACAAGGGTACACCATTATTGTCTACCCCAAAGATGCTTGCTTTCCAACGAATTAAACAAGGTGAGCCGAATAACTCGGCAGATATCCTAGCCAACTCTTAAAGTGGATTGACGTCTGTATGGAGTGGCTGGCTAGGACTTACATCACCAAGAACTGGGGATTTGTCTTTCCTCCTACCGTCCTGTAAGACTGAAACAATATGTATCAATTCAAATGACATTAAATGTCAAATTAAATAAGATTAAGTGAAATCATAACATACCTGAGGCCTTCTAGAAATGGGTTGTAGGAGATGTGTAGGCCACGCAATAAATGTCCCAAGTGCCTCTCCCACAAATCTAACCTCTGATGTGGGCACTGACACCTCGGCATCTGCCGGTCTAACATCTTCGACAACCACTCTAGTGAAATCATGTCCTAGAGGCACCGTGTGGATGGTCGAAGTGCTGCCATAGACTCTCCCAATTGCCACCAACTGAGGAGGCTCTCCAACAAAAAGCCTACATCGATACGTATCGGTGTTTGTGTCGTCCTCCTCGTCCTCAGTAGCACAACTCCCCATTGTGCTGACTCTCCTGCCAGTAGCTAGTTCTACAGGTTCATGTACAGGAGTGTGTTGTTGTGATAAGGCAATGGATTCAAGTTGTTGTGACATTTCTCGTCTTAATTCATCTTTTAATTCACTTCTTAGCTGATCCTTTAATTCACTTCTCAATTCCTCTCTCAATCTAGCTATTTCATTTTTTGAGTTAGCTTTCTTAGATGATGAGCTAGAACGGCGAGCGGCTCCGAAGAACTGTTTCACCCCCACACCAAACCCAGTAGTCCTGACACGACCGAGGTGCTCTTCGGTGCCAATAGCAACAATCAATATGTCTTGTCTTCCTTGGGTGACAAAACTTCCCTAGGAGCTCTCCTCCACCAGGGAATCCTGAAAAAAAAAAGAATACAATATGTCAACAATAATTACAAAAGTAAGACATTACATATCATGAATTTATTATTAACTTACAATCCTTTGGGCAATCTCTTGTGCCTCAAGAGATGTCATCTGTCCTCCTGGTTTAGTCCTAGTCATCTTCCATTTCTCATGTCGACTAGGAGGGGATGGAGGAGAAATAACATCATCTGAGGATGATTGATCTTTTAATTTTCTTATCTTTTCTTCAATCATCCTCTTCACCAATAAATCATACTCCCCTCCGAGACAAGCAGTGGGGGGTAACATTCCTATGCTTAATGTCTTGAGCTTTTCTCCTGTTGTCCTAGACAATAACAAATGAAGTGGTTACATCGTTTGATTTACAAAAATTTAAAGTCATATGAAAAAATCAAACTTGCCAAGAGGGATTCTCTCTACTTTGGACAAATTTTGTCCAATTTTCTTCATAAATCCCATATTTCTCATAAGGGGACTTTCCCTTGTCTTAAAATTTCTCCATTTTACAGCAATGGATGACATAATCTTCTTCATAATGAAGTTAGACGATTCAAACTCAAAGTGTGTCTGCAAAATCAAGTAAATAAGTTATTAAACATATAACAAAAATACTCATCATTTCATTAAACTTTGAATGAATGACTTACATAAAGATCCTACCAAATCAGATTTTTATCTACTTCAGTGACATGATCCCAGTCAGGAAGCAAAATAGAAACCTTTGTACGGGTCAAGACACCCAAATAACTAACAAACTTTGGATGATTAGGGTCGTGACTCCTACCAGTCTGCGGGTCTATGTTAACTGGGACCTTCGAACCACCCATACGATTCACTGTAAGAGCTGTCAAGCGAGTAGCTTCTCTATACTTCCTCGACGGTTCGACCATGACCTGTAAAAAAACATAAACTTCTAAATGAAAACTTAACAAAAATAAGTAAACATAATGTACTTCATTATTAACAATTCCAAATTAAAATAAAAAACAATAAGCAATAAATAGTACTTATTATTATTGTGGCAATGTTATAATGTTCTTCCATATTCCTTCATTGTGATCATTCCGAGTAGCATGTACTTCATCAACATCATTTTCGTCATTCATTGGAGGTAACTGTCTGCATAATGAAGGATTGTCAGCATATTGGGCTATTGAGTCGTCACGATTATCGACATCAAATTCATTTTGCCCATGGATGACAACTGACCACCTTTCATTAGAAGGATCTTTAACATAAAAGACTTGTTTTGCTTGGTATGCCATGATGAAAGGATCTTCCTTAGAACCTATCTTTGCAAGATCAACCAAAGTAAAATCCAAATCATCAACATGCACTCCTGTGTTACTATCAAGCCATTTACACTTAAAAACTGGAACTCTAAATTTGACGTAGTCAACTTCCCAGATTTCTTCAATTGCTCCAAAGTAACTTATTGTAGCCATCACAGTATTATTGTATTTTGAACTAGCAAAGTGCATTGACTCTGCCTCAAGAGTCACACCACTATTCTGCATTGTACTTTTTGGATCCTCGGTCTTTGTATAAAAAGAGAACTTATTAATGTCATATCCTGACCATGTTATGACATCAAAGTTAGGTCTTCATGCCAACTATTTCAACTCATCAACATTGTCAACACCCAATTTCATCCGGGTAAATAAAATTATTTCAAAATATAAAACAATATAAAATAAAAATAAAAATGTGTGTTATTATTTAAATAAAAAAAAGAGTTTTGGTTCCATTCTATTTTATGAATAAAGTTAAAATAAAATTCGTAAAAAAGGAAAAAAAGTAAAGAAAATGAGTCTATTAAAAATTTTGTTAAAAAAATAATAATAAAAAAAATAAAATTGTCATTAAAGTGTTGTCATGTCACATCCTCTCTTTGCTTGCCTTTTCTGATGCCCATTAATGATACGAAAATTAATTGAAAATAAATTTAAAAAAATTAGAAAGGCTAGAAATTTGAATAGTTGATCCGATTATTATTTTGATTAATTGCAAACGATTTTCTGCTTAATAGTGATTAAATGCTGATGATTTTCAATTAAATGTTGATTGTCTAATAATTAATGCATTTTCTTTTTTGAATTGTTATGCTCATCCTTTTTATTTTACAGGCTCGATTTGGTTAATGTTCTAAAATAGTAATTAGATAATAGTGATAATAAATATATATTTCAAAATAATAATAATATTAAAATAAAATAAAAAAAGGTTTAAGTATCTATTTCTATTGTTGTGTTATTTAGGTTGCTTTCAATAAATGTAAAAATGGAAAAAACAATAAAGGAAAAAACGAATTAAAAAATAATAATAAAATGTTTCAACCACATTACCTCCAATATTCCCCATTTATTTCCCATATTCATTTATTTTCGAATTTGATTATATGTATGGGAGGTTATGATGTCATAACAACAATAATGGTATAATTCTGCCCATTTTTCAGTCTGTGTTCGTTCTTGGGATTTAAAAGTCAGTTGGTGTCATAAGTGGGAATAATTAGAAATTAATAGATTTGAATCTGAATTAAAAGAGAATAATCAATTGGCAGTTCACAAATTATAATTAAGTGGGAATAATTAGGAATTAAGGGATTTAAAATTTGAATTAAGAGTGGGCTGACTAGAATTAGTATAAATATGCATAGTGAGCAAGTGGAT
>Ga0209700_102973_pt1 | contig 33320 bp, 13 predicted proteins | sample SiratroredBW_FD_187528 | JGI IMG/M metagenome (GOLD analysis project Ga0209700, IMG submission 187528) | Root nodule microbial communities of legume samples collected from California, USA - Siratro red BW (SPAdes) (version 2) | ecosystem: Host-associated > Plants > Roots > Nodule | place: USA...
AAAAAATTTTTTTTTTTTTTTTTTGGACTTTTTTTTTTTTTGTTATTACAAACCTTTGTTATTTTTCATTTGACATTGGTCAAAATTTCTTAGTCACTTGAAATAGAATTTTTTATTGATACCTGTCATGGTTTTGTTTATCAATGACATTAATATAATTGCTTACAATAATTTATTAAGTTTTTTTTTTCTAATATTGATGGAAAAAACTTTCAATCAATGTTGATTAAGAATTTTCTTTTGTCAATGTTTAGCTACACAAATATTTTAGTCTACATCATCAAAAAAATCGACAAGAAAACCTCAAACGATGATGTTATAAAAATAATTCGAATTGATCCTAATTATATTGACGTCTCCTGCATATAATATTGGTTGACAGAAAAGATTTTATCGATATCAATTGAAAAAATTGATGAATTGTTAAAAAAAATCATTGATATTAATATTTTTAAATTACTAACAATGATTTACAGTTTAAATAATTTTTGTATTTGATGACAATTAAAATACTTATCCAAATAAAAAAAATAAAATTTAATAAATTTAAATTATCTTTTTTAAATAAAATATTTTAAAAAATAAAATAATTCAAGATGAAATCAATAAATTTAATTTAAAGTAATATAAAACATATGATTAAATTCATATTGTAATGGAAGAGATAAGCATATTTTGATTGGTTAAAATATTGTGAAAAAAAAAATTCCTCTTTGATAAAAATTGATGTATTACCAAAATTATGTATGTATATGCCAAATTTTATTTTGATTTCATTAAAATATAGACACATTTCCGATCAATCGAGGAGATCCTAAACAGTAAAAAAAAACAAAGCTTGTTTACTAAGGCTATTAACGACAAATTAACAAATATGCTCTTTTTTAATTGACATGACTCAATTTGTCAACCTGACATGTTTTATTTTAATTGTGCACATAGCCACAAATCATTGATGCACATAGCCACAAGCTTGTGTTTGTGAAGCATTGGCAACACTTAAAAAAGACTAATGGACAACAGTAGTAAATGAGGAAAAAAGTGAATGAATGATTAGTTAAGGAAAGGAGATTGAGAGAGAAAGCATATGAATTATCAACATGAGCCATCGAAGTAGTCTTACTAGTGAATTAACATGTTAGACACCATTTGATAAAGTCTTAAAATATTATTGGATATAGATAAACGGTAACGTAGACGCAATAGGTGACTCAATCAAAGCTGCCTAAGCAATGTTGTGTGGACGAGGGGGTTTTCCATGCAACTTTCAACACCTATCAATTGTATGTCCCAGCATTTTAGAATTACCTATGTGAGAGCATCCAAAATTATACTTTGTTATGCAAAGGCAACACTTTCCACCTGCAAACAAAGTATGTGCCCACGTTTTTGATTCTGAGGAATACAGAGGAATGCAAATTATGTGGAAGTCAGTATGGTTTATTGGTGATCTCAAAATCTATTCACTAGTAGCAGCGTACTCTTGTGGCAAGCCATACAATACAAGCCCAAGGTTATAAAGAACATACTATGGTTCTCAAGTTCCTTCTTCACATTTGCAAATGGTGGAAGGAACTCACTAAAATAAAATACTAACAGTATGGTTAGAAAAGATGGAAGAATATGTTCTGAAGGTTGATGTGGTGTCAGAAGACATTTTTTTTTCTATGAAGTTGTAGGAAAAAAATAAAAAACAAAAATTGAGGGGTAAAAGTAGATCAGTGCAGCATGATCCCGAGCCTGTGTTTGCCGGAGATAATGGTGGTTGTTGGAACATCCCCAGAAAACTCGTCTCGTCACAGGGGTGCTAGAACAGTGAAAGCAAACTTGGGAGAAAGGTTCCAAAAAGAAAATCCTCAAGTGCCTCACACTCTTCTCAAGTACAACTCTAAATCTCCTAGTATGCTGCTGTCCTTGGTTACACTACTTATTCCATTTGGCAGTTATCCACCCCTGTACAATCAGTTATTAGTCACATCTATATTGATTCCCCTTTACCTTTTACTTATCTATACTGAGCTAGACCAGACCCTTTTAATAAGTGGTCTGCTATCAGTTAAATGCTGAAAGGGAAAAAGAAAAAGGAAGATAATGCTTTTATTAGCAAGGACTGATACATAACGTGATTGACAAAACTCATATGATCAATTGTTCTTTTCCATGCTTTGCACGAAGATACCAGCAAAAACAATACTTGTGCTGCAGAAGACACATGGAAAATGCATTGCAAGATAAGGTGCCTTGGGAGAGTGGCTCAACAAATAAGCAAGACGGCATAATAACAAGAAATTAAAACAAACATCAGTTAGAAAAATTTCAGTACTATGAATCTCGTGAAAAAGTTGCATTAAAATGTTGTTCTGTAGCATTATATATTATATTATATTATGTTATAAATTATAATATTCCAATTCAGAATATGTTTGGTCTATGTACCCATAACTTAAGTAGAACTTTAACTTATATGGTGAGAACAAGAGCAGTAGAGCCATCATTAAAAGATTACTTTATTTGCAAAATCTAAAGCATATATCCTATAATACACATGAGCTGGCCATTGCGGCCCTTGCCTGTAATTACTCTCCTAGACATGGAGCACACGGATGACAGTAGCAACTTATCATGAAGCAGCTACCAGCAGCAATGAAAACAGTGCAGATTATCAGCAGAAATTGTATGACAGAAATAGTAATTATTACCATTAGAAAATATAGAATCTGAGTCGATGCATGAAATGCTGAAATCTTCCAAACAACGAAGGGCAAAACTTGCTAACTTTATTTCATGTTTACAAATGTTACTTTTCTCAGGAAACAAATAAACACAACTCAGGAAACAAATAAAACAAACACCAATCCACAGATAGGAAGAAACAATTAACTGCAGGCACACATAGTATACCTTTCCCAGACATGTCTACTGCATTTCTAATATTTCTATCATATTTTTCTTTATTAAAAAGGTAATCATTGAAGACTTGAAGTAGCCACACCATAAAAAATTTCCAGAAAATTACTTACTTTTTATCTAGCAATTTAAAATTAAAACTCGCGGATAAAAAGACATCCTTCTTTGTATTACTTTGCAAAGAATGCATTACCAACCATATAATCACCATAGATCAAATAAACCAGAGAGAAACAGTCTATTCTCTAAAGTCATTGGTTACAACCATTGATTGTCAAACTCAACAGTTTGTAGGAGTTCCCTAAAGTTGTAAATTTACAAGAGCTTCCTTCATATAAAAAGTTACTAAGACACCTAGAAATAACATAATAATTCAACAGTTTTTTTTAACAGCCAAAAATAAATAGAATTGAAAGGAACACTTCAGGAGTGTTCCAACCCTCATACAACGAAACAAGTCTGGCAACAAGGCACACAGATGCCTAATCACCTAACTCAATAGTAATACCAGACTAAACACAGAAAGGTATAACACACGAGTAACACCACCAAGATACAAATAAAGAACGTGTACCTAACAACAAACAACTAGACTCCGTACACAACATAAGGGACAACAACAGATAAATATGCATAAAAGAACAAAACAACACCACACAAACCCCTGTGAACCTACTAATGAAAATAGTAAGTCTCAACATTTTTAATTCTAGTTTAGCAACTGAGGAGGCGGCTGAATTGTCATTAATTGAGTTTGATCCTGTTCCACTTGCAGACATATAATGAAATATTAATATAAAACAATATAGGAATTAGTGTGAATACAACTTTCAATTCCAGAAGATAATGTGTGTGTGTTTGGGGTAGTGAAAAACATCTTGACACCCATATGAAGTATGCAAATTTGGGGTAGTGAAAAATAGAACAGATATGAATCATATGATAGAATAGGCACTATGTAAATTTAATAGAAAGCTGGAAATTATGAAGTTGCAAAAAAAAAGAAGGGGGAGCTGTTGAACTTTAAAGTTGTCAGTGTGTATATAGCAGAGAGGAGAAATTATGTCCAGTGTGAACTTGAAATTGAGTCTTCATCAGAAGAGGAAAAACTTTTGAAACCACAAACAGAAATAAAAAGAAATGGACAATACCCACAATCACGAAGAACACCAGCTACTGTGAAGAGAAACCAGACGGTAAATAACAATGTTGCAATGTCGAAGATAAATTTAGAAGGATAGCGATGGGTAGTAGCTGCAATTAGAGAAACAACAGACAGAAGCTGCAATTCCAGATCCCTAATCTTTCTTCTATTTTTGCGACCCAAAATGACAAGGTAGGTGTTTTTAGTGCAAAAATATGCAACTGAACTCCCCCACTCAGACCTAAATTCACCACTCGGACCTGAACTCATGTGTTTGTCCGAATCAAAGTGATCCTACTACGAGTTTACCAAATTGAGTTTGCTTGTGAGTTGACTCAAACCAAGGTTCTGGGATTGTAAAATCAGCTGAGTGTACTACTTAACTCGCAATCTTTATTAGCATGGTTATATCAACTGAGCGGTGCCTAAAAAATTAGCTATTATCACATCATTCCAATACTATCACTGCATAGAACATTCAGTATATTGATTCAATTGAATTTGGTGAGTAAAGTACAATATGAGAAGCGGAAAGAAGAGCATTTGTTAAAAAATGCATTAACAAATTACAGCTACACTAGTAAGAAAAGAAACAAATTCAACTGCTCTAAGAACATGTTAAGAACGATTCTACAGGTAAGTCACAAAGTCCTCACCAAAGCATCGCAAGCCCTCAGCCCTCTTTAATGCAAATCAACCACGCCCAAGTCAATAAATACGCTAATCAATCTACAACAGAGTGAGTTCCTGCGGGTTCTCCATAGACTGTCTGAGAATATACTCAGCCCTCCTTTTCTTATCATCCCTCTCATCTTCTCTCCCAACCAATGCTACCGTCCGCGAAGCATCCTTATTCCGAATTCTCATATCCAATGACTCCCCAATGAACTTCTTCCCTGTCCTAAACTTAAAATGCACAGTAGGTCTCACAGCAGGAAGCTCACTCCTGTCTCTCTCCCCCAACCCATCATCCTCATCAACACCCAACCCTCCACTCCCAAGCATCTCAATTGCCGGAGCAAAGGCCTCCAACACCGAAACACGGTTCTTGTCACCACCATTACCCTCATCCAAAACTGAAACCTTAACAACCGGAGCGACATCTTTATCAACATCCTTATGGTCATCACCAACACCTTGAGGTTCCGAAACAGTACTATCTGGAGAAGCTGATGCTCTTGCTTTAGCTTCCACTGACCCATTACGCAACAACAACCGTTTCTGCAAACTCAACAACGACCTCTCAGCCTTCCTACGCTGCCTAGCTTGTTCAATTTTATCTTCACGAGGATCAGAAACCCTCTCATCCCACACTGGAGTGTGAATATACGTGTGGGGATCGGGTAAAGCCGGTAACCACGCGGGAATATGCTTCGACGGTGGAGTCTCCCCCATCTGATCAAAACTCGGAATGCGACGTCGTTCCTGAACGACCGGAAACCGAGGAATCGGTTGAGCGAACGGAACCTCGTCCGCCGATTCCACGAAGCTCACGATATCTCTGACTCCACCTGCGCCGGAGAAGGCTCGCGGCGCTTCCAGGTCCTCGAAGGCGCGAAACGCGTCGAAGACGGTGCACTGCGATCGGCCGGCGTGGTTCGCGTGGTACTCGGCAGTTCTGCCCACGTCTAGGAGGTAGCGGATTGCGACGTCGGCGAAGGCGTCCAGCGCGGAGGCAGTGGCGCCGTGGAACCCAGCGGCGTTGCAGAGCTGCGCCACCGCGAGACGCGCTGCGGCTCGGCCGAAGTCGTCCGGCACGGCTCTTCCTCCGCCGTTGGTCATGGTTGGTCTGGGACGCAATTAGGGTTTCCGCGCGCGGCATTGTTGGCGTTCCATGGGTTTGAATTTTTGACACGCTGCAATTGAAAAAGGCCTGGTTTGGGAAACCAATATAAAGAGATGAAAAAGTTAAAGAAAACAAAGGAAAACCTAGTTTGATTTATAGACCTTGCAAAGAGGGTGGTGGTGGTGATTGAGGGTGTTGGAGCAATGAAAGTGAAGGTTAGTTTGGGAATGGAGTGAAAGATAATTGGGTTGAAGAGGTGGTATTGAGAAGTTGGAGTAAGAATTGTTGAAGGAATGAGAATTAAAAGAATGGAGGGAGATCAAATGAAATGAAAGAACATGAATATCAAGAGAGAAAGCTGGGGGAGGTTTATATATATATATATATATATATATAGTAGTGAGCTAGTTTTTTGGTCAGTCAAGACCACAGGAACTACTAGTAGCGTTTGTCCGCATTTTCAATTCTTTCTTTGTTCATATATAGATTTGGAATGGCAAATGAGCAAACTTAGGTTTCACTTCCCTGTCTCAGTCTTTTAACTAAAATTTACTCTGCTTACAAGGATGTCAATCATAGAAGTTGCAATTGAGTAGATATATGAAAGGTTAAAAAAAATTGTCTAATCAATATTACGATTTAGAAACAATACTTAAGACAATAGTGGATATAAAAAGAGTTGAACGATTAAGAGAATGAAAATATTGAACACAACTTTACAATTTGTATATTCAAACATCTTATGTGAGAAAAAATAAATAAATAAAAATTTTAAGAAGTAAAAATAATTAAAGGTGTGAATAAAAACTATTTGATTTAATAAAATTGAAGTTTGTCTCTTCTAAAATTCAATACATCATTTGAATTTATATAAAGAAAAATGTGGAATCAAAGTTGTGATTAGAAAAAAGATATATTTGGAATTTGAGTTAACTTTAGGAGAAAATAAAAAAAATTGTATAGCAAAAGAACAAAAGAAGTGTTATAAATAACTATCTATATTTTAGTAATTTGAAATATGGACAAATATTAAGATTGTTAGAGAAAAGTCAAACACTCATGATTTTTATTAAGTGTTTGAATATAATAAAACAAAAAATATTGTTATTCACAAATTTTTAAGACGGATGTTTCTTTTAACAACATACAATGTAAGACACAAATGTTTAATCTATAAGATGATACAACACTATATAATTTTTCTTTATGCTTGATAAGGGACCAATATGTTAAGATGATACACATATAATATAAGTTAACATCACATTTCTTGAATATTTATATGTTTAATCTTTGTAGTAAGAAATATTTATTGTTTTTGTTTTGTCAAGGAGATTTGTTAAAATTCAAGTCACGTTAAGTAATCTTTTAGATACCGAAATAAAGTTGTTTACTTCAAGAACAATGTGACACAAGTGTTTTTCAACTTAGACTCAACTATCTACCTATTTCAATGTGCAATTTTATCATATTTTGGTGTAAAAGGTTATGTTACTTAGAGAGATAAGTATTGTTTATTATTAAGGATGTTGCGTAAAGAAGTAGGAGCATTTGAAGATGCATGGAGTGCATCAAGCTTGCCAGACACATAAAGGACATTTAGGTGAGTTGAAATTCCTCAATGACCAGGAATGGTTAGGAGCCCAAATAATACTTGTACTTTGCAACATTAGTCTGTCTAACGAAACTCAATCTATTTATTGATAATTGAATATAGTTTGTTGTGTTAGGCAAACCAATATAAAAATGTATTATGTATTTCTTTTTTTCATTCATCTCATTTACATTATATTGCTCATACTAACTTAAAAATGAGAATTATGTTGAAAACAAGTCTCTAAAAAGGTTTTAAAGAAGTAAATTTAGTAAGTGTTGTAGTAAGTGTTGAAGTTGTATTTGTGATATATGTGATAGCAACGTCCTAACAAAACCTCTCCTGTAAATATTATTAACAAGTTCATCTCAAATCTTGTAAGATCTCATTAGCAAGCTTTTAAGTAGATTATTCTTTACTTGAAGGAATTACTAGTTTATGATGAGTTTGATATGTTAAAGATGTTGTCATAAAAGATTTGTTGACTCAAACTTTGTTATTAAAAATATTTCTATAAATTCTGTTAACTTAAATGTTGTTAGGTGATTGGTTAGATGTCTTTAGATATTAACTTCTATAAATATTGTTTTTAAAAGATCAAGTTTTTAACAACATAAATTTTATTTTATGTTATCCACAAAAAATAATATTACAGATACAATATCATAATTATATAATGTTAAAAAATAAAATAAGACAAATTTATAATTTTGTAACATTTAAAATATAATAAAAACAATGTGCATTAATATTTATTAATAATATATATATATATACACGTATGTAGAATAAAAAATGATAATATTTTAAATCGATGATTATGTTTTTAGATTAATTTCATAGTTGATTTGAACCTATATCCTTATTCCGAGATGGGTCCGGTTTTGGAAACACTAGTCCACAGCGCAATGTTAAACGACGTCGTGTAGGAATAAGAGTGGTTTACATGGAATAAAAAGGATAAGAGTAGAGGTCTGAAAACTGAGATAGAAGCAGAGCAGAGAAGAATGGAGAAGTATTTCGGAAACCCTTATCGCGGTGACCCGGGAGTGCCCCATACGGACCCGGATCGGTTCGTCACCATTTGGATTGGATCCGCTGCCTTCTCTGTTTTCACCTACTTCAATCCCTACATGTGGACGCTCTCTAATCAGTTCAAGTACCACTCTCTTCCCCTCTTCTCTTTTCTCTTCTTTTCCTTTATCTCAAACGTACCATTGGATTGGACTTGTCTTTATGTAATGCTTCGAATATCTTTTCCGCTTACTGATTTTTTTTGCTAGGGATTACTCTTCAGACAACACTCAATACAATACAGTATGATTGTAATCAGTTATAGTTGTAATTTATTACATATATATAATTCATTATTTAAGTAATTTATTTCATGCAGTTACTCCAAAAGTCCCTTGTATTCAATTAGGTTGTTGTGCGATATTTGGAACTACAATGAGGATTGGATAGATGTTACTTTGATAGAGAACGGCTGATGTTAGATTTGGTTGTTCACAGGGTTTAATTTAGCCCATTTGTTTAATCATACGCAAAAGTAACAATTAAGGAGCTGCTAGAGTGCATAGTCCCTTCACAATGTATGTCTGGCTTATGTCTATTTGGATGAACTTCGCCGTAAGCAATTCTAAAGAAAGATGTGAGAAGAAAAAAATTAAATTGACTTTTCCTAAAACTAAAACTGGCTTATGCTTAAATTAAGAATAAAGTTTCTACAAATTGACATGTCTAAACTAATTTTAGCTTTTAGAGAGGCTAATTTAATTTTTTCTTTCTAAGAAATGCCTATGGAGAAATTCATCCAAACAGGCCTTAGTCTCATGGCATACTGTTGGGCTTACCTATTGAATGGAATGGCTTGCAATGGACTGGAGGTTCATTTTTAATACACAAAATTTTGGTCTTCTAGTTATGCTTTCGTTTGTCTTTAGTTGTATGTATGTATATAGCAAGGTGTTTGTTTTCATGATGCAGTTGGCTCCTACACTTGCACCCTGAGGTATTTGGATTTTGCTTTATGATTGTCACCTTGGTGCTCTTTATCTTCTCCAATGCCACCTTTCTTTCTCATTCTTTCCTTCAATATCACAAATGCTAGTATACACAATGGGGGAGGGGAAAGGCTCCCTGTCCAATATGATTCATTTTTCTCTCTTTTCCTCCCTCCCAATCTAAACCTGATGACTTTGACAGAGGTATGAAGGGAGTTCGTTATTTCAGGTTTGAATACAGCTATGAAGAAAGAATTTCATTTTCATATCTCTTACAAAAATGAGTTAAATGGTGAAAATGGACAACTGGAATATATTCTATGCTACTAGAGTTTCAAGCAAAATTGGACAAGATAAAAAGGACTCATCTATTTATGTACGCATGTTTTGTGGGATGTTGAAGTATAGCTATTGTTTGCTTTAAGGTCAACTTGGTTCCCCATAGCCTGATTATGATAGTTGAATAGAGTTGACAGTCTGCATGCACCATTTCTCTTCTTTAACTATTTATGATTTAATCTTTTGAAGCTTTTTTTTTTTTTTTGCATCAATCCATTTAAATAACATAATCTAAGATCGTTCCATGTGCAGTTGGCATGATAAAGCATTTTTATACGAGCAATATCACTGGAAACAGGCAAGGAAGAAGAATCAGCCATATGAGTTCTTGGTATGCCAGTTTACCTAATTTTTCTTGAGAGCTTTAGCTGAACAGAGCTGACACTTTTGTTTAATTTAGTATGAGGAGCTAATTATCTGTTAAAAAAATTGTATTGTTGCAGTGGAACAAGACTTGGGATAAGGTCCACCGGGAACATTACTACTACAACTGGCCTGTTTACTTTCCTTAGGCCCCTTCTGTCCCATTTCTTGCAGACTTTGCCCTGTCTTTATTTTGGTTGAAAACCTGGATACAATTGATGCCCCCCTCCCCCACTGAAATGCTTTTCTCTCATGACTTGAAAAACCAATACAAGGACGCATTCTTGTGTTCAGTCCTCTTTTTTAATAACTACATAATTATTCGAATAACAAACTATCGAGATAAAAATAATGTCCGTAGCAGCAGTCCAGTGTATGGTTGTTACTTGTCAATGGCGTAACGTAACTATATTCAATTGTTGTGATGGAATTAGAGCATGTTTTGTTGACCTTCTATAGGGTACTTGTGCACTACTTTGGGCATGATAATCTTTCAGTCTTTAAGGGGTAAAAATGTTTAAATATGGCTTTAAGCATCATGAAACTACAGTCAGTGTAGTGTGTAGGGGTGTTTTCCCGTCAGTGGTGTCTTCTGCATTTGCTAAACTTATGGATTGTTGAGTCCTACAGAAAATAATCTGTGATTCCATATGATGACAACGGCGTGAAGTCTTGAATATTTTATGTCTCTACCTCTCAATTTTGTCTGATAAGTGATTACATTATTTCAGATCAATTTATCTATCTATAAAGAATAAATCTGGTATCTAAAATAAATTAATAAAACAGATTTAAAAATCAAGTTCAGTTGAATATTCTCTAGTGTGAAGCATAGGGTTTTTAGACGTGGAACCCAAGGCGCCAATTCGCCGCTTTTCAAGTTACTGGATCAATGCTGTCTAAAGGAAAAGCCACTGGAACAATTTATTTATTTTTTGAATCTCTTGCCGAGATTATTTGAAATTCAACTGCGCAAATTGGTTTTGAACTAAAATTCACTTTTAAAAGTTTAGGAATCAGTTTTAAAATGAGATTCGGTAGACAAATTATTTTCCTATTTTTAACAATATTTTAAAATCATAATACAAAATTTACAAAGAAGTATTAAAAAAAGTAGTGGAAAAAAAATAGTAAAATACTATCATAGATTAAAAAAGAAGTAATTTGTCCACATAATTAAGGTTTAAGTTTTTAGAATATTTGATGTTATATAATTAAACTATTTTATCCCAACATTTAAATATCTTATTTTCATATAATAAATAAAATCACATAAAATAATAGTAACAATACTAATTATCATAATTATAATAGTAATTATGATTATTATTACAATTAACCAAAAAAATGGTTGCATTATTGAAATAATTTTTTTGCTTATAATAAGACCAGGCAAAACTATAATTCACTAACCGTTAAAAAAAGGTTCTAGAAACTCCTACAACAAAGAACTTGAAAAAACAAAGAAAAAGAAAAAGAAAAAGAAGAGCATTTCAAACATTTTTAACTGACCAGTTCTCAAAAGAACAAAATCAATGAAGAATAAACTAGTTACCAATGGGCCTGACAAAACCTACACACAGGATTGTAAAATCCGAAAAGGGTATTTTGATATTTTAGAAAATATGGAGGTGCAGGAAGAACTCATGGAAGTGCAGAAAGAATGCGTCCCTGCACACCTGGACCAAATGCAGCAGAACCCAAATTGATAAGCCCAACAAAGGCTTCAAAAGAAATATCCATAACAACTGTCAAAGAAGAAAGGCGTTTCCAGAGAAGGAAGATGATGGCACATTCTCATTATCTTCTTCACATTCCTTCGTTATCATCTTTATCTGCATCTCTCACTATCCAAACTCCCTCGCTTCCCGTTTCCAGATCGCAACCCAAGACGCTGTCGTATCGTGTCCCTTCACACGCCACTTTCAACTCTTTCAAACCTCTTCATTTTGCTCTCTCTGGAGCCCTCTCACTTGGGTTATTGTTCGGAGGTAATTTCCGCTACCCCTCTTTTCCTTTTTCCCAATGTTGCAATCAGAAATTGAAGCTTAGAATTTGTAGGAATTGGGGTGGCCCAGGCTGCAAAAGTTGGCGTGAACAAGCCGGAGTTGCTTCCCAAGGAGTTTAGCACTGTCATTGATGTTGCTGGGTTCCTCTCTGATGGACAGGTGTGATGTTACACTGCATTCTGATGCTCTGCAATTCAAATCAATCTCTTTGCATGTAACACTATAAACTATTCATAAACTATTTCAGACATGATTTTTAAATTAGTTATTATATAAATCGTTAAAATTACGGAACATGACAATTTGTAATTCGCTGTCATTTTAATTAAATTCTTATTCTTGTTTCACAAATATGTAAAACGACAATTTTGTAGTTAACAGTAAAAGCGACAGTTGAAAACAAGAAAACTTATTCTGAAACTGAAAGCTTCTTCGTGGTGACAATAACATGATGCTCCTTCTTTTATTGCCATTCAGAATGAACTTAAAACTAAATTGCCGTGTTTGTGAGTTTAGGGTAGAAGGAATGTTGACGATGTTTAATCAATGATTCTTGTGCAGGAGAAAAGACTAGCAGCAGAGATTGCTGCTCTTGAAAAAGATACCGGATTCAAATTAAGGCTTTTGGCCCAGAACTATCCTGATACGCCAGGTTTTTGACTATGATCACTGCTCACAATTTAGCAAAATATCACGTAATTCACAGGCTGCTTCTGAAATTTAAGGGTTAAGCTATGACTGTTATTAGGGAATCTTGATAGCTGAAACCAGTGAATTATGCAGGTTTGGCTGTCAAAGACTTCTGGCAGGTAGATGACAGAACAGTTGTCTTTGTTGCTGATCCCACATTTGGTAAAGGATTTTCCACGCTTTTCTTTGTTACTTTTTTCTGTGTTCTTTATTTTTTTTTTTTTGCTTCTTTCTTAATTGATACATCTACCAGTAGAGTTAATATATGAAGAGGTTTTGTTGATCAGGTAATATATTGAATTTCAACGTTGGTGCTTCAGTTGATTTGGACATCCCACGTAGCTTTTGGAGTCGCTTGGCTGGGAAATATGGGAACATTTTCTATTGGAAAGAAAAGGTAGATTATTTTTTTTCTTCTTCTCAATCTAGCTGTTCTTTATTAGCTTTGTTAATGGTTTAACATAACACCAAATGAAACAGGGGGAAGATGCATCTATTGAAGCAGCAGTAACGGCAATTTCTAGTTGTCTGAGAGAACCAGTTGGGCCTAATAATTGTTCTGAGGTGAATTAATTTCGCTGATTAATATCATTTTGTCGTGTGATAGGTGTACTACTGTATAGAAATGATTGAAGATCGTCTTTTTCATGTTTTAAGTATATTATTCTGTGTTAATACATATGGAGTCATGAAATGTATTTCATTGTATAAAATAGGAGAGGATGATATTGTACATCAGCATGTTTTGTTAAGGCATAATGAGATTGTTAATAGTGAAACAATATTGATGCTAAGCAGTCTTTTATACAGGCTTCTCTGTGAATGTCCTAAAAGTAAGTATTTACTTGTGATATAATGAAAATAGAATGTTTTAGTGTAGAACAATTCTGAACTTATAAATTGGTTTTTATGAGATTGGATTAAGTCCATATCCAAATTTTAGATTTTAAGTTCTGAAGGAAGTTACCAGAATTCGTATTCCTAATTAGTATTTGGAAGGTGTTCATGCGTATTAAGTTGAGTGATATCCATAACTATCTAAAACTTTTACAAAGTTTCAGTAATTTTATGAAGTAAATTTAAAGCTACACATTAAAAGGGAATTGAAGTTAGTTCTTTAAATAAGGTATTGTGAATGGAAAAAAATGTGTTTGGAAAGGAAAGTTAAACTAAATGTGAATAGTCAGATTTTAGGTGATGTTAGTAATTGATAAAGTAGCTACTATTTCTTACCAATGATAAGTCAAAAAAAGAAAAGGAAAAAAAATATATTTTACTCTAATTACATTTGTAATTTGTGTTGGAACTGTTTACGTTGTGGTCAAACCTCCTCTTAATGGAGACAAACCCTCATGTTTTGCTCGATAATAAAAAAAGATTAATATAATGTAATGAATGAAAAATAATATTATGTTTTCAATGTGTAAACACAAGCTTGATCTTACATTTGCGAGCATATTTGAAGAAGTTATCTAGATAGATTTAAAGAGAAGTTACGAAAAATATGGTAAGTGGATCTTTAACAAGCATAGTGCATGTTTCACATAGGAAGAAAATTAAATAACTACCAAAAATAGGTTTATAAATAGAAATACGATGATGTAATTTTCTGAAGGTGACAAAAATAGAATGGACTGAATTTATAACACGTTAAAGATATCAATGACTAATGAGACGACTAATGGAAGGAGTGTGTTTTTATCTGGTTTTTTCTATTTTGGTGTAATTTTTTTGAAAAATTTTTAGAATGAGTAAAATGTTTTTTATTTCCGTGATGGATAAATCTTATAACGTTGACATGATTATATCAAAAAAAAATTGTGATACGATAATACTATATTATATGACACAATTTTAATGACATATTACACTGAAATGATGATTCTTTATTAAATAAGATGGTGCGATCGTGACAAAATTTCTTTATTGATGAAATCATATCAACATGATACGAATTATCTTTTATGTGAATATGAAAAAAAAAATTGTATTTTCACCACTTTTCTATTTCAATTGTTTAGGTTCTTTATGACACTTTGATAATTTATTTACTGTTTATATTTTTGGCATGATTTATGTTTAGGAATGAGTAGTTTTTGTCGTTCTACTCATTGTTAATTGAATTTTCAGCAAGTATTCACATTTCTTTCTTGTTCTTAATTTAAGCTATGATTTTGAAAATAATACGTTTAATTCAATAATATTCACATTTTCTGAAAATCACAAACCAAAAATAAATTTCATCTTTATGTTTATTTAGAAAATCAAATTTCTATTAACATAAACATATTTTTTTCTCATATCTATTCATTTTATTAATGTTATTTTTTATGCTTAATATCACTATTAGTGTTAATTAACATAAATCATTTGCAGCATACTATACCATAAAAGAAGAAAAAGAAATACAACCAATGAGGGACTAAACCAAATTTGCCTTCTACAAATTGAAGTTAGTTTATATAGTATTTTATTTCACTCAACTTGAAAATCATTAACGTAATCAGTACGAATAAAAAGAATCTATAATTTATGTCTTTAATTAAATCAATTCTAAATCTAATTTTCTCATTCAACAATATTTTATTAAGAATTTTTTTGTAGCAGCTGCCCCCAAACTCGAATAGATAGATTCCGCCCATGGTTTGAAGCATATGGAATGGGTAGATATTTAGGTCACAGTATGAGTGAAATGAATCTGTGGATACTCCTCATTTGAATAATATATCACTGCAATATTTTGGAACTATATGGACATATGAGATAAGAACAAACGGAGATAAGAGAGCACTCGTTTAATCTCTTTCAGCGTGAAAGCATGTGGGAGCATACATATCACCAATGTCGTCTTTTCAGTTTTAACTTTTTCCAACAAAAATAATTCAATGAGAGAGATATTCTAGATTACATGTGACACCACCCTTTGTAAGTATTCACAAATAATTGGTAGAAACAATCAAACATCTTTGAGAAATCCATGTTGCAAAGGAAAAAGTTATGACATGCTGCAAACTAATTTACATACTGATAGATGCATGAGTAATCCTCTCACACCACGAGATGTTGTTGTATGCTCTGGAATTGTTTTGAGTTTATAGTTCTAACCAATATCCACACGTCAAATTTATTACCTTTCTCTTATAAATAAGAACCCTAGTGTCTTAAAATTATATTATATTTTTATCTTACTAATGGTTCTTAAGGGATGCTTTAATTTTGTTTTTTTTCTTTAATCTTTTTGACAGATATATTTTTAATTGTTTTCCATTGCAAGAAGTGGTACTAATAGTTGCTTAACTTAATATATATTGAATCATCTGCATATACATCTTCAAGTGTAACAAAAGGCTCAATTAGTTATAACTAGAAAATTAAAACTCCCTTGATTGTTGTCCATCATAGGGAGATATGATATGAACATATATAGTTTACATAGTTCCACCACCCCTTCCAGCATATTTGATGACTTCTTTGCTTTACACTCTGGAACGATCTAGAATCTTCTGTAATTCTTGAGGCTGACAAGGGATTGCAAGAGCACCCTTTTGCCTGAAGCCAAATTCTTCCTGTGCTTGATCCAGCAGTCCCAAGAAAGCAGGATCATTCAAGTAATGTAAGCCAACAACGAACCTTTTGGATTCTCCACCCTTGGTTGCAAGAACAGCAAAACATCCTTCCCTAACATCATCTGACACCACACTTGGGGGTCTTCTGTGTACAAAGAGTGAAACACCCTTTTCTATCTTCCCAACGAAAGACCTAAGCATCATCTTCAAAATCTGAAGGCTAGTTTCTTCTTCTTGAATGGATGTAGTGAAGTGGTGAACTTGAAAGCTTGAGTTTTGAGCTTCTGTAAGCTCAGTTTGGCTATTTATATACACTGAGAACATGCTGAAACACAAAATCTTGATTATAGGAAAGAAGCCACTAAACAAGTGGCAAGAAAACGTGGCCATATACAGTGTATTCATGGCCATTATTTGATTGGTAAAATTTTAATCTGGCTGAGTAACACAATTGTTGTATCTAGTTAGAGTGTTAGCAGTGTTATTCCAATATGATTCAAATCCAAATGTTCCGTTTGGGAGTATTGATATGATTCAAATGTTTAATTGTAAGTATTAACAGTCATGGACGTACTTGAATTTGTTAAAGTCAATAAGTGAGCAATCACAACATTTATTTACTAAATCATTTGTTATATTTATTTTAAATTTGTATAACTTATTTATCTTATCTCATTTTTTAATTTTGATTTTCTTATTAAATGCACATGGTAAGAAGAAAGAAATTTGAAAAAAGTTGGAGAATTATAGAGAACTAAAGAACTTAGACTTATATATGATAAATGTGTGGTTTGAAGAAATCTTGGTGTAATCATATTTTTATTACTTTTTTTTATAATAATTGTGTAACAATGTTATTTACATGTCAAATAATGTTTAGAAAATACAAGTGATTATTTACACATGAGACACAAACTAGAAGAATACATGAATATAAAGTCTCTAAAGGTTTTTTTAAGTATTTTGTACAAAGTTCGGTGTGGTGTTAGTTTGGAGATTTGGATTCGTAACAACGCAACAATTACGATAAAAGTGGAATAATTAAGGTTGATAAGATAAGGTAAAGACTAGTTTTCATAGTTTAAATTCTTCTGATAATTTATTATTTACAGGTAGACCAATCCTTGCATCAAAATATTTTAAAAGACTATTATACAATATAATTTACTCTTATTTTTTATTCAAATTAACAAAAACAACTAACTTATTTATTTATTTTTTTCAAACAAAAGTTAGTTAACTCTCTAACACTTTTTGAATATTTTTCAAAAAATCGTAATATTGTTAAGATTAATGTACGGGTGTCTCTAATGCCCATAGAATCGTTGTCCCTTAGAACAATTTGATACCACTTTAGGCTTTCAATTCATTTCTTATGCATAGGTTTGCCTTATTTTACCATTAGAATTTCACTTTTTTTAAGATGACTACCATAAGATTGATAGAGATTTGTCATAACACACATTGGAAGATCGTGTGCCCACTCATTCATTTAATAATGACATCTTCTGTACAATATTAATTAGTGGAGGAATGGACAAAAGTGCACAAGTTTATAGTTTAACATGTGAAAAATTCTCCTTTTTCTTTTGCAAGTTCTTCGAGAGTCATTGTGTAATGGGAGTATGCATAGATGAAACATCATATCCAATTTATCTCAAAAAAACAAAAGTTTGAAAGATATTTTAACCATAATTTTTGAGTAACCATCTTTATCCTGATAGGTAATATTTTAATTTTTGAAACCTGATGCATTGTGTTTTGAACAAGTAAATATGGTTCTAAATTACTTATTGTGATTACCTTGCTGCCATTCACACTGAAGTTACAGATAGTTCCGCAATATAGCAAAACCACGTACACACTGAATTAAAACCATGAACTGGAGTTATCTATACATAGAATGATACACTATTGCATTCACAAACTTGTCCCCAGGCCCCTACTGCCCTTATTTATAATGAAAGCGTTTTGCTGTAGAACTTCACCCCTTCACAATTTCATGCGTAGGTCAAATAATAACACATGTTAACCAACGTCACACTGTTACATCAATTTGATTGATCTTATCCTCATGCATGCTTCAACATTTTGACCAATGACATGCCATACAGTAGCAGAATACAAGGTATTAGGACTTTTGTGTGGAAGTATCAGTTACAAATTATTAATCAAAATAGTTTAATATGATTCAATATCTTAGCGCGTATGAGAAGGAAGGAACTGATTTGGCAATAATGGCAATGAATTATGACTACCACCACTTGCCACTTGAAGCTTCTTACCAATAATAATCTCTTTCAATCAAGGGTGGGGAATCCAAAAGGTTCGTTGTTGAGGCTTTCTTAAGACTGCTTGAACAAGCTGAAGAAGAGTTTGGTTTCAGACAAAAGGGAGCTCTTGCAATCCCTTGTCAGCCTCAGGAATTACAGAACATTCTAGATGGTCGGAGAGCACAGAGATAAGCACCAAACCAAAGGTGCACAAAGGATATTGATGTTCCTAACTTCCTATATGTATGACATTCAGTTGTATGAAGTTTTAATTTCTTGTTATCATTGTTATAAGTACGTAGACGATTAATCAGATCAATTGATTCCCATCACTTGCAATTAATAAAAGTAGTCGGAAATATTTGTTGTAGTTAATGTAAAGGGTTCTAATCAAATCCAAGAATATGTATATATATTTTTTACGAGATATCGTTATTCAAGTGTTATAGAGATTCAATTATATTAGAGCAAGTTCATCAGTTTCACAATTTTGATTAAATATTTATCATACTAAATTAATAAACATAAAAACAATAAAGTAATAAACATGAAACAGCTTCGTAAGGGATTTACTTACAATAATCATATTGTAATTTTTACTTTGTTTGATAAGTTTATGTTAAACAATAAATGCATACAGCCTTAAGGTTTATACTGTAATTAACGTTAATACTCTTCAAACTTATTAGTGTGTTAGCGGGATTGTCTTTCATCTTTTCTTTTCAAATGTTTCCCAAAGCATAAGTTTGCATCAAAAGTTAAAATTGTTTTCTTTATAGAATGTTAAAAAAAATATTATATTGTTGTTTGCAGATGTTCTAGTCGAGCAAAATTTACAAAGTTTCGTTTTTGATGGTTGTCATGATATTGATCCTTAACACTTAAAAATTTCCTAACCATGTTTGTATTGGTTTGATGTCACTGTGCGACGATTCTTAAAATTATTATTAATTAACATTATTATTTTTAATAGTAATATTATTCTTATTAATAATGATAATTATAATAATAAACAAAATATGATCATAGAATATAGAATCGATATGATTGATTGTAAGTTTTATATGTCCTGACCGTGTTCGAATCTCTATGAGAACTGATTGTGAATGCAATTCTTCTAATGTAAGTTGAATGAGATTCTGTTAAATAACTAAAACTAAGTAGAAAAAAAAAAATTTTACAATAACTATAAAGACTTGTTGGTACTTGGGGAGAGTGAAGGATGAGAAAGATGAATATTTGATTTAATTAATTTTTCAATCACTTTTTTTAAGGTTCAATCAAGTTCTTTAAATTTTATTAATGCAATAATGTGAGATTTTCGTTTGCTGAAATATAGGTTATTTGATTTTATAAATTGTGATTATGTACATTGTTCGAAAATTAAAATTATCGATTTTTTTTATAACGATTTTAGTGTTAGTTAGATAAAAAAAAAATAATCACATGATTAGGCCTTCAAAATAGAAGAACTTGATGGGATATTTTATTAACAAGAGACTAAATTATATTATATAAATAAACGACAAAAGTAAAAGGTAATTAAATCAATAATATTTTTCTCCACGTATTATTTATTATCTATTGTTCTTTTCTTATCTTAATAATTTTTCTTAATATTAACGGTTTCAATTCTTGCTATCTCTCTATCAAACTTATTAAAAAGATATAATATATATGTACAAGTAAACCAGTATAGCTTTCTTCAATTTGCTAGTAATTCTTTGATGAAAAGTAAATTTAGAATACTTTTCTTCGTCTCTTGTAAATTTCTATATTTTATTTTCGGTATCTTTATTCTAATCTAGATTTTAATATTTTAAAAATAGAAATAATTAAATTACTTTATATCATTAATAAATTTAAATATAACAGTAATCTCAAGTATGTTAAGATGACATTTTTAAAATCTGTCACTGCATCCGAGTTATTGTTCCGTTGGTCACAATTTTTTCTTAAAAGGTGCTTCTGAGGATTAGGGAAGAAAGGTGTATTTAAATTGTCATTGGTCTCGACTCTTAAGTGATGTGAAACTATATTGAGTGTATTGGAACAAGTCTTATGGACTCAGGACTAAGAAAACTCAAATACATTGAAATGACATTTTTAAGACTCCTCAACGTATCTAAGATATTATCCGCTTTAGAAGAATTCGTAATTCCAGTCACAGTTTTGTCCTTAAAAAAACGTCTTAAAAGAATTACGGAAGAGATATTATCAGTTTTAGAATTCAGAATTCTGTTACAATTTTATTCTTAAAAGACACGTTAGAAAATTAAGAAAAAAAGATATATTTAACTAACATGTAAATAATATAACACTATATTAAATATAATACATCGTAAATTATATATTTGAAAATATTTATTTATTATTTAGAATGTGGTGTTTAAAAACAGTTGCACCTAATCAACCATAAATCTCCTTTCCAAACATCTTTTACAAAACAATAATTTATACATCCCACCTAACAGATATTACAAATCAGAGACTCCACTGCACTGCTCACTTGGTCAGCAAGATCTATTCCATCAAATCGATCGAATCCTGCATTGAAAGATAAATCATGAGGAAAAAAGCAGATATTAATACAAAGAGAGCAATAATCATATATTTTTGTAATTAGAATTTAAAAATATTACAAATAATAGCTGTCAACCAAATAAAAAAAAAGAATACACCATTCTAATATTAAATTTGAAATTCTTTTGTGATCTCACTTTTCAAATCTACCGTTTCAAACATATTTAAACTCCATATTTACGAAGAAATCAATTTAAGAAAGAATCATTTATGCTAAAAAAAACACCTCACTTCACTGGAAAAAAGTAGTGTTAGATTTTATTGGACAGCCAAATATATTATAGAGTAAAACATAGGGACAACAAAATCTTGGCTCTACCTCAACGACAAACGCTGCTTAGCGCGTTTGAGAAGAAATTGATCCGATAGCAATCCATACACTGTGTGGCTTCTGCACTCACCTATAAATAATCAAGGTTTTTCGTGTTTCTGCATTCAATTCTATAGTGCCCACAAGCTCAAAATTAATTTAGAACCTTTTAAAGTTTACTATAGTTCATATCAAGATGCTTAAGAGTTTTGTTGGGAAGATAGAAAAGGGTCTTTCAGTTTTTGTACACAGAAGGCAACCACTGAGGTACTGCAGTGAAGGCACAAGTGTGGTGCCAGATGATGTTAGGGAAGGATATTTTGCTGTTCTTGCAACCAAAGGTGGAGAGTCCAAAAGATTCATTGTTGAGTTACATTACTTGAATGATCCTGCTTTCTTAGGACTGTTGGATCAAGCAGAACAAGAGTTTGGTTTCAGGCAAAAGGGAGCTCTTGCAATCCCTTGTCAACCTCAAGAATTAGAGAAGATTCTAGAGGGTCGTAGAGCGTAGAAAGCATCCAGCACCAGCGGTGCAGAGATTCAAATACCATTGATTTGATGTTCTTAATAACTTCCTGTGTATGAAATGCGAGTGTGTAGAAAGTTTGAATTTGTAGTTATATTTTGCTACTGCACGAAGATGTGCAGGTAGATATTCATTATCCTTTCTAGGTCAATTTCTTTTCATCACTTGTTGCAATTAATAACAGCGAAGCATTATCGATGGTTCATTACAAGAAAACATGTGACTACTGCCCATACAAAAAGAAAGGAAGTTTATGCTAACGTCAGTCCTCCCTCACAAATGCTAATGGGAGATTATATTAATTTAAGTAAGTGTTGATTTAATCCATGTTAAAAATGTAAAAAATATTATTTATTAAAACTGCGTCGCTTAAATCAATAACAATGTAAATATAAGAATTATTTGTTTGAGAGTGATTTAGATTATTTAAATATGTATAATGTTAATATGAAAAAACAATTTCAACATTTTAATGTATAAAAACATCTTTCTCACATATTTTCTCTCCAAGATATTCATAACCTCTTAATAGTTATTCCTCATTTGATTTACAATCAAACGAAGGAAAGAGGTTTCACTCATTTTCTAGCCTACACTTTTGCAGTTAGCTTTCTTGCGTTTCAAACACATGGCAGATTAATATTGCACACAAGAGGACAATTGACATAAGCTAAATGTATCACTTGACATATCTCATGTCAGTTTTATTTTTATCAGTACCAAAGAATGAGAAATAAATAGGATGTTTCAATCCTTTATACAAATTTACATAATTTTTTTTAAAATAAAGCAGTTTTATAAAGTTAAACTAGACATAAATTTAAGTTAATATTCACTTGTTTTTTTAAGTTCATCTTGCATTGTTTTTACCAAGGTTCTTTTTCTAGAACTTCATTATTTGATGAAGCTGATGCAGTTTGTTTTGGAGGTATTGAAGAGAGAGTGACCTATGCATGCAATGATGTATTTGCAGTGACAGAGTTGTCTCCAGGCCCCTCCTCTCCCCTTACGCGTAAAGAAAGCGCTTTGCTGAAGTGTAGAAACTCCAATCACAAGAGAGCTAAACGTTTCCATTCTAAGAGGTCATGAAGCAGATCATATCCGCATGGTTAACCGAAACTAAGAAAATTTCATCACATATAGCACCAACAACAATATAGATTCAACTTGTTATTGCCTATGTTTTCCTGTAATAATGCGTAACAAGAAAACACTAGGTTCTCACCACAATCCCTATTTTAACATTCTATCCAAGTTGTTTGTAAAGTAGATTTATTTAATCATCTAGAAATTCTCAATTTAACAGTATCAGTTTTTTTCTCTCTAAAGGTACTCTAAGGAATTAGGAATGAACTCAAATTACTATCATAATATTTCTCAGTTTTATATTGAGAATGCTATAATATGTATCTATTTGATAATATTAAATAAATTGTTAGAAGTATGAATTTGATAATATTAAATAGATTGTTAGAAGTATGAGTTCAAGTCTTATAAATAAGAATACTCACAAACAATACAAATATATTATGTTAAAGTTTTGAGTTGAAAATGATAAGTTTGATTCATATTAAAATATTTTTAATAAATTCTTCTTAAAACAAACTCACTGGAGAAAAAAAATTATTAAAAAATTTAAATGTGTGAAATCTCACATTAAATTAAAATATGGATTTAAGTCATTTTTATTATTGTTAAATCTTCACAGGGAATTCCCTTAAAACCCCGCATAAATTTCAATCAATGAACTCAATAAAAAAAATGTGTCAATGATGGTGCCAAATAATATTTCGATTTATCTATATGTAACTTGTTAGAGAGTGTGTAAAGTTATCCAAAATTACTAAAGAAAAATTGTCAATAAATAATAGAAAACAGTACGTGGTATTCGTGAGTGAGTTAACTCATACATTTAAGAAATGTTACAAATGTTATATGGTTTTTCTTTAAATGTACAACTTTTTCTTATTTTGTAAAACAATTAAAAGAAAGACACTACTTTAGTGTTTCTGAGAAATAAATTGAACCGTGATGAAAAAAAAAATTATTATCCAAATTTTACTTATAAACAAATGTTAAATATAATGAAAAACTGATCTCTAATAAAACTGACTAAAGATTTAACGTAAATCGAATGATCTTAATATGATAATATATTTTACTTTTTGTAATATATATAATATATTTTTTATCAGTAAAGAAAATAAATAAAAGAAAATATTTCAGAAATATTTTAAGAAAATAAAAAAAAAAAGAAATTTATCTTAAGAGTATTTTGATTTAATTTTATTTTAATTGAAATTTAAACTGATTCAATTTCATTAACAAGATGGATGTGTAGCTCTTAACTACATTAATGTTAATTGATTATTGGATTAATTTTTTAGGTAGAAACCATCTAAAAAACTTTGCACATGTTCTTACTATTTTATTCTACAATCTACTGTCTTTACAATCCTGTTATTCCTAGAATTTGAATAAAATAATAAATATAATCGTACGATTCTCTATGATTTTATGATGCAAATCCTTTCCATCTTAAACCTTATAGTTTTTGCCAAATCATGGTATCTTAATTCTTTTACATCACGGATTTTCTTTAATTAATATCGTGATCAATATTATGATTATAACTAATATGAGAAGTTTACGGACACGATTCATTTAATTTAACCGTACAGTACTTGTGTCTTGATACGTCGTGTGCAATACTTCTCGTACACCATTATCACTCACATTTAATTTCCAAGAAATTTTCCTTAAGTTGCTGAGCATGGTGATCCTAGGAACAAAGACTAACAGCATCATGTGCCTTGCCCAAATTAATTGAATTCTAACGAATTAGAATCACTTTGTTGATGAAACCAATGTAGTGAGATTTAGTGATATAGAAAGTTGAGGGCTTGTGTTCCACAATGGTAGAGTTAATAATAATATGGACTTTTTGGCACCACCATAAATTGGAAAAACATTGTTTGCTTGTGGGTTCAGAAACACGACACTTTTTTCGAGGTCATTTTCATCCATCTGGCTCTGCAATCGCAAAGACAATACACGCGTGTACTTGATCATATATGGGGTTAATTGTTATTGTCGGTACAATGAATCGGATTAACTATTCTGATTTAAGTTATCAAAATGATTAATTTCTTTTCTTTTTGCTTATGGATTAATTATCCCTTTGCTTCATTTCGATGGTTGAAATTGTCAAATCATATCTTCAAACTGTTGATACTTTCTATCGTTCACGTAGGATATCATATTTCTTTTCATCAATATTCATTAAAAAAAAAGTTTGAAAAGTACAGATTTAAACAATTGAAGTGTTAAACTATTTGATGTTAGAATTCTAATTGTGTATGAAATTTGATTGAATTTGAAATCTTTATCCAGTAATGGATATTTATTTATATCTTAGATAGTATATTATTTTATACATTTTTAATTGTATAAAATTTTGTAAACTTAATCTTCTTTGTACAAATCAATTCAACATTCGAATTTATACAAAAAAAATTATTATGTGAAGTGTAAATTCACACCTAAATAAAGTCGACCAATACCAGATGCGACGACAAATCGATCTACATAGATAAATGTTTAGTTACCAAGTAAATAAAAATTATTTGAGCAAAAATTATATTCATCATGCTCGATAAAGAATATCCAATACATTTCTAACTAATTGATATGAACGTGATCACGAAATTCACCCACGTAACTAAAGAAAACAAAAAGTGGAGAGAGAGAGAGAGAGAAAATTGGCATATGTTTTAGCTAAAATTCATTCACTCAATGCGATTCTCATACGTGTCTTACTATGTCTTTAATAGGCTTTCAGATACAGTAAAAAAATAACTATTATAGATATTTTATATTAGTTGTACTGGATATTTAGAAAGGGAGGGATTTTCAATGTTAATGTTGAAAGTGGTATTCCATTTCAGACGTAAGGAGTAATCAATATAGAATATGTCACATTCGTGAGTCTAAAAACCATCACATATACAAGAGACTACGTTTTATATCGATTGTGATCACAAGTAAATTAAAATGCACTGTCTTTCTTTAAAATATGGTTCTGTTTAAATGCTTCTTTCTTATAAATAGATTTTTTTTTTTACAAACCAAATATTAGTACCAAATATATATTATATAGATACCAAATTTTGTTGTATTTTCTATCTAAGAATGTTAGCAAAATGATAAAGATAAAAATAAATGAAATTTGATCAAACCAAACAATTTTTTTATAACAAATAACAACAATACATAATAAAAATGGTTAGTTAAAAAGAGATTAAAAAGAATCGAAAGAGCGTTGTCCTTCGAGAAAAAACTCTTAACATTGCACAAGACAAGACAAAACAATATACACTAATATAACAATTTTTTTAGATAAATCGAGTACAGCTAAGAATCTCTAAATCTTAAATCTTACTAATACCAATATTTTTTTAAAATAATATATAGATACAATGAAAACCCTTTCTTCTCAAAGACTCTAAAAGATGCTCTAAAATTTCAACTTTCTTTCAATAATTTTGGATATAAGTGTTAGTTGAAATTAGAAGCTCCCATATGAACTTGATGGACTTCAAATTCTTCATTCCTTGTTTATTTCCTATTATTCATGGCTGTAGTTTATTTGAAATTTATTTAAGATCCTTCATACTCATGGATTCATCTATAAAGAAAGAGAACGAAAAGAGTTTTATCTGACGGAAGTTGCTTAACAAAGTACGTGGGAAAGGAAATTAGGATAAATGGTTAAAAAAATTATAATATAAAAGCAGGATATGTGGGCAAAAACTTATTTGTAGAGAAAGATGAATGGGAGAGAAAATTCATATGAAGGAAGAAATTAATTTTTTAGGTGGCAACCTTATAGAGCATAACATGAAGAGATATCTATATATAATTAAGTTGAAGAGAAGAGGTTGGATGGTAATGGGGAGGATCTAAAGGGGTATCCAATGTAAACTATGCAACAACTATATAATTAAAAGGGATTTGAGACCTCAATAACAACAAAGTATTTTTGATTTAGTGTTAATATATCAAAGGTCAAGTATGACATAGAATAATTCATCAAGGATAACTTCTAAAAAAAGAAAACTACCGATTCACACTCTAAATATATGTCCATTTTGTCAACGAGAAGAGAAATATGTGCAACATATGTTTTTTTTTTTTTTTTTTTTTTATATATGTGAAAAAACTTGCAAGGTGTGGAGGAGAACTTGTTAAAGATGAGTGAACTGGAGTACTACTTTATGTTTGATCTATATCTATATTCTGTCCACACAGCTCTAATATGGGTATCATTAAAAAATGTAGAGTGGCGAATTTTGTATTTTATCATTGTTTGAAATGCATGGAAGGAAAAAAAAAAAACGTGTTTCAGGTAAATTTCTTTAATGCTGATAGAATTATTTAATTGTTAAATCTTTGTTGGTTGTTGGTTTCGGAGAAATGTCTTGTATCATTTAACAACTTGTTCATACAATGAAGTATGAAAATCTAAGCCAGGTGTATGTTTTTTAAGATAAAGCCATGAAAAATAAGTGAGTGGAATGAAAGAAAAATTCACTGCCAGAGTGGTATTCTAACAAGTCAAAATACTAAATCAATAAATTATTTATTAACGTGAAATGAATCAATACATAATTAAATATATACTTTTTAAATCGATAATATATTTAAAAATATTTTTATCATAGTCATTTTAATAACGTATCTTGTGGCAGCAGTTACAATCTTTTTAAGATCTTCACAATCTCAGAAGCTCTCAAATGGTTGAATTTTGTTTTCTCTTGTTTAATCTTTGTTTTTTTGTTTTTTTAATTAATCGATGCATATTGCTATCACTGTGAGGTCCATTCTACAGCATCTTTCTTAGCTGTTCAATTAGTTATAGTTCGTACATTTTTTTTATTTTTGCATTAAACATATTACTCTTGAGTATCTTTGCTTTCAATGAAACTCTGCAAGATTTAGGATGTTCAAAGAATGTGGGCTGGATGTCTGGGCCTTAAGAGTCAGGGGAGCAATCGAGAAGCCCATAAATTAAAAAATTAAAACAATTCATAACAAGTCAATTGACTCAATCAGATTATTGTTTCTAATTCACCCAACTTGATCAAATTAGATTATTCAACTTCTAATTGACCTAACCTAATCAAATTAGGTAATCTAGATTAATTACAATTTTGGACGTAAACATATCACTTCAGTTTAATCTATTTATCCAAGTCTGCTCAAATGGGTAATACAAATTGCACAATACATTAAAAATACCATTAATAATAATTTTTATATTTTTCACACAAAATATCAATATATATTAATCCGATTTACCTATATTCTCTATTCAAATTACTAACTTACATGTAAAAAAGTAAAAATGTTTGTAGATTTATATTTCAATCACAATTTCTCCACAAAACTTTTACATCCTTTCACAACTATATCTACAAACACTTCTTCAACCAAAAGTAAGAAAAATTAAAACTTCCTATACTCCATCATAGGAACTTAGGAACATATATATCCCTTCCTGCACCTTTGATGCTGTCTGGTCTCATTCTCCAACCATCTAGAATCTTCTGCAATTCCTTAGGCCTACAAGGGACTACAAGAGTTCCCTGTTGCTTGAAACCATACTCTTCTCCAGCTTGATCCAACAGTCCCAGAAATGCAGGATTAGTCAAATAATCCAACTCAACCACAAACCTTTTAATTTCTCCATCTTTGATTGCAATAACAGCAAAATACCCTTTGCTCACATCATCTGGCACAACACTTGTGCTTTCCAATGGATTTTCATTGATGTAGTTGAGTGTTGTAGGTTTTCCAGGCACAATTTGTGAGACACCCTTTTGTATCTTCCCAACCAAAGACCTAATCATCTTGAGATCTACCACTGAGATATGATTATTAGAACTTCAAAGTCTGAACTTTGAACTTGGGGGCGTATAACAAGAAATTGGGTATTTATATTGAGATAAGGAGGAAACACACACGAAGTTTCTTGTGAGAAACTATGCTTGCTTCTGCATCTTGACAAACATTGCATTCATTATTTAATTAATGCATTATTTGACAGATCACTGGTCAAAATCTTTAAATATAATATTAAAATCGTGAAAGGGAGCAAAACTTGCCGAGTTTCATGACTTGTATATATCATTATGCTACCCTCTGTTTTTTTAGACGATAGTGATGTTTGAGAAAAAAAAAAAAAAAAAAGAGGTAAAAATAGGTGTGGTTTAATCATTCACTTCATACTTTTTCAAAATTTTTTAAATTTAACTATACTATTATAAATATTTAATATTTTTTATCTTTATATTTATCAAGCGTGGTGTAAGCTAATTCTTCAAAATTAAAAACACGTGTTTGATAAAAACTAAAAGCGGCGCCTTTACATAAAGTAAACGGAATTTAAAGTATTTAAGGGAGATAATATATTTTATTCTATAAATTATTTTAAAAGTGTGATGAATTAAAAATAATATTACGTGGCGGTGTAAACTAAAGTTTATGAATTCAACACCTACACGCTTATGACACGCTTACTACGTTTCCGAAGAGTAACGAGTTACCTATGACATCAATGAAAATATGTTATTTGAATTATTTGAAATTTTGAAAGAGAAAGAGAACGACAACAAGAAAGAAAGATAAGAATGTCTATGTATCACAATCTTATTTAAAGTAGAAAAGAGCTTATATAATATGAGTGCAAGGATGGGTAAACTCACAATTTTAAACGAGTAATTGAAAAAAGTTTAAAATATAAAATTAATTTGAAAAAAATAATTAAGAGATATGGGATTATAAAGTTAGTTCTTTTTGTTAAGAATTAAATATATATTATTTAGTTTGACAAAGAAATTTAAAATAATATTTTGGTTTCTTTTTTCTCAATATATTTAGAAGCTTCAAATGTAAGAAAATTAATTAAAACTAAAAGTTATATAATTATGTGTTTTATCATGACAAATTTTGTCATTTTTCTATCTTGTTTAGAATGATTAAGGCTTTGTTTGGATTGGGAAGTGAATTTGAGAGATTGAATTTGAGTTGATTTGAGATGAAAGTGTGTGTAAAGTTTGGTTATTTGAATTAAGAAAAATATGATGTGAAAAAAAAGGAAAAATTTATAAAAGTTTGTAAGTGATATGATAAGTGTAATTGATAAAATAATTTTTTAATAAATGAAATTATAGTTGAAAATAATTTAAGATTAAATATAATTATTTTATTGGATATAATTGATAAATTATTATTTTAATTGATGAAATTATAAAAAAGTATCAATTATTTTAAAATTAAAATTAAAATTAAGAATTAAATTAATAATAATATTATTTTATAAATTTATTTTGATTATTATTACTTTTTATTATCATTATTTGTATCATTATAATTATTATTTATAATTTATTTTTTTTAGTTTCTAATATTTATTGAAATTTTGTTTTTATAATTATTTTATTTTATTATTACTTTATAACATATTATTTCTTATTTTTATTAATATTTATTATTATTTATAATTTTATTAAATTTATTAATAATTTAATTATATATATATATTAATGTAAAGAATGATAAATGCATGCTTCGCCCCCGACCCTGCCCAATTAGGATTATTTTTTATTTCTTGAATTTTTGACTTTCTGCTTATTTTTTCGGTGTACAACTTTCCGTCTGCGAAAACAAACAGACCGTAAGCAACCATTTTCTTTTCCAGTTTTCTCACTTTTAGCTTTACAACGACAACCTATTCATAGCTTCCCTTTTTCTTGTTCATAAATAGAGTAGTTATATCTTTTTTACCTTCTACTATTCACCCATACACAAAGTCCTTGGTTGTTTCAAAAGATGTACTATTTGTGAGAAAAAAAAAAGTATAAATGGATGAACTTTATATATATATATATATATATATATATATATATATATATATATATATATATATATATATATATATATCCAATGTTATTTTTAAATAATATATAGATAGAAGGAAAACTTTTATAAAAATTATTGAATTTGTTATGTTATCTTTCTTACATTGAATACGTTGTATTGATAGATAAAAAAAAAACAAATATTAATAAATTTGATTAAAACAGAATAAGTACACTAACATTCATTCATAAATGAGTAACCTTTAAAACATTCACATAGAAAAAACAAAGTTTACTCATAATAGTAATAATTATAATAGGATTAATTGTTTTTAATTACATTAATATTTCTAACAAAAGGTATGTCACTTGAAAATGTTTCAAGATGTTTCAAAATGAGGTTTCATTAATTCTATAAATATGATAAGATCTACGCAAAAATAACTTTTCCTTCTAGAAAATTGTGTAAAATTTCAACTCTCATTCAATGATCTTGAATAAAAGTGTGGCTAAAATTAAAAGCCTCCCAAATAGGTTTGATAGACTTCAAATTTCTCCTTACTTAATTGTTTCCTATTATTCACATGTCTAACTTATTTGGACTCAATATGTCCAATTACAAAAATTATGTATTGCACCTATTTTATATGGAAAAAAATTCTAATATCTAACATTTAGAATCCAAATACTACACTATTATATAAACCCTTACTTATTTGAAATTTATTTAAGATCCTTATTATTTATGCCCTCGTCAAAAAAGAAAGGGAATAAAAAGTATCTGGGAAATGAAATTAGAATAAATGGTTAAAAAATTGATAATATAAAAGTAGGAGATGGGGCAAAAACTTATTTCTGGACTAATATTTGATAGGGGAGAAATTACAGCAAATAGCGGGTTGTGGAGCAAGAACCAATAACTAGGAAGTATGCGAAGTGAGAATGGAAGAGAACATTCATATGAAGGAGGAAATTATTGTTTTGAAAGGCAACCTTAGTGCATAATATGATGAGAAATCTATATGAGACAATAATTTTATAAATTCTTAGTGTATATAGAATCTGTTGAATAAACAAGAATTTTATAAAGGGGTTAAGGTGTGTGTAACATTTCAACTATAGAGTGGTGATTGGTGATGATCAATGCCCATAAAGCTTCGCGAATAACAAATTGTCAAATTGTGATTGCATATGTCATATACGTTTATAACAGTTGACATTTTACACTCTGACCAAGAGTCATAAGAAAGCTTCTAAAATCACTTCCTTAAAAGTCTTTTCATTACCACGCTTAACTTCAATTGGATTTTTGAGTTGGGTGTTATGTACCCACCCATGTACTTCCGTCTAAAGTTGATCAATAATTAAGCATCAATGCCTCGTGTCAAGATTAGGGATTTGTGTGCTATCTTGATTTCGTGCTCATCTTCAAATTAAAGAGGAAAGCATTCAACTTCTCAAAAAAATAAAAATAAAAATTTGGCACATGATATTTTGAGGCAAAAATCATTGGCAAGATTGAGATATTTTATTCACAATACTATTTTTCTAAGAAGAGGTACTGATGTGCTGCTGAAAACAAAGATTTCCGAAATGGGTAACATTTATAGTGATAATGCTGAAATAGAGAAATAGTTTTTCTTGTTTGTAACACCCAAAAAAAATTATCTATAAATACTAATCTATCCAAAACAGTAGTTAAAACATAATGTATAATAAATATATTTATATCGACCATTCACTAACATTGTATTTCAAAATATTTCCTTCTTCGTAGGAAATTAAAACATAACTAATTACATTTACATATATATACATATAAACAAAATAAGATTTTTGTTTTTCAAAAAGCTTTTAAGGCTGCAACTGGCTCATTGAAGAGCACCTTCCACAGTACCATCTGCAATATTACCTGCTCCCGTGTATAACACAATCATCGCAGTAGAAACAAACACACACCACAAACAAGAAAGGGTAAACTAGTAATTCAAAATATCTCAATTAATCTCAAATAATCACAAGTATACATCATTTAACACATAACAATTAATTGACAACGTTTATCATTCAACTCAAGACATCATATAATATAGACAAACTCGATCTACTTCCGGAAGACTCGTGCATTGAATAGACCCCAAGATCTGCACCTGTCATACTACTCCCAATTTGTGTGTCTTATCTCATCACCATTAATCTCATATGACAGGGTTAATCCATATGACTGTCCTGACCAACCCTTTTTCATGTTGCAGTTTCAGTCATATGAACCTCCTTCGACTCTCACCACCTAGTAATATTCATCT
>Ga0209700_102974_pt1 | contig 33312 bp, 18 predicted proteins | sample SiratroredBW_FD_187528 | JGI IMG/M metagenome (GOLD analysis project Ga0209700, IMG submission 187528) | Root nodule microbial communities of legume samples collected from California, USA - Siratro red BW (SPAdes) (version 2) | ecosystem: Host-associated > Plants > Roots > Nodule | place: USA...
TTTTGTTTGCCTTTATTTTCATTTTTGTGGAAAATAAACATCTTAAAGAAAATACACTCGTTTTACTTATTTAATTAAAAGGTACCGTCCCAGGACGGACGTTGTGGGGGTGCTAACACCTTCCCCATCTGCGGTCCAGTTTTCGCAGACCTGCCTTATCATTTCTTTTTGGGTTTTCCATAGTTTTCCCTGAAAAACTATTGGTGGCGACTGCATTTTTTTTAAATTCATTAATTTTTTCGGATCGCCGTCCCCGTCGTGATTTAGGTCGCGACAACATTCCTTTGAGTTTGTCATTAAAATTCTCTTGAGTTGTGGTATTCAAATTATCCTTTATTTCTTTATATTTTTTACCTCATGATGAACTAGTACATTGATGAAGCACTTGAGTTGAGTTGGAACCAACACATCAAGGGCTGAATTTCCAAGAAATATTGGAGGATGATTCACAATGGGAGATGTGGTCATGTTGCTGAAAAGTTCCATTAAGCAACTTACACCAAAAAGGAATGACACACTAGTGAGGCAAAGTCACAAATGCGTAGAGTGCATATTTTAGCAATTGTAGTTTTTAACAAATTGTCATTGTATTATATTGAGTTGTAATTGCCAAAAATCATTATCATTAGTGAAATAATTCAAAACGTGTAGACAGTGAAGTGTGTCTAAGGTCCTTGGTGCCAAAGAACTTCACCTTATGACTCGTCTAGATTTACATTTCCAAAGCTTTTGTTTAATTTCTCTATTTTCATTTTATTTGTTTCATTTGGGCAATCCTACTAGTTTTATTTGCTTCACTGAGTGGCCTTCATTTGTGACTTAGTGAATTCATTGTAAGAACGATTACAAAGGTACAATGGGTCAGACTCTGGCAATGAAAATCTTGGTACTTAAGTTATCCTAGTGATACACCTCACTTTCCTGGGAGACCCACTGGTGTGCTAGACTAGTTTGTCTTACCTTGAGGGCACTACTTCACAAAATTTAATATGTCTCGACATTCCTATCACCATAGTGGCAATGAGTCCAATGAAAATACATCAGATTTGAGAAAATAATTAGATGAACTTCGTATTTAGAAAATAAACACTGATGTACAATTTGCCATTATGGAGGAGGATGAAAAACCAGAGAGAGATAGCTTGAGAGCAACCGAACACTATCAGTTTGACCCTTATCACCACTACAAGAGAGAAAGAAAATCCAAGGAAGTTAGGGTAGATCTACCTCATTTTCATGGGAGTAATGATATTGAAACATTTCCTAGATTGGGAGATGAAGGTTGAACAATTGTTTGAATGCTACCATGTGAGTGAAGAGAGAAAATTTCCATTAGCCACCCTTAGCTTCCAAAGGCATGCTCTAGATTGGTGGACAACCTTAGTGAGGGATATGAGTCTTCATCATGAGTCAGAGACACCTACACAAATCAAGATGCTGACTATTCTAAGCTTTTGAGGAATCTTTGAAAAATCGTAAATAGTAGTATAGGAATTTTTCTTCTTCTAAAAAACCCTAGGTGCCTTAGGGTTTGTAAAGGCACCTAGGTTAGGGTTAAGATGCATCTAGAAGCCATGCCATGTGGGGCCTTCTCATTGGAGGAGTGTGAGGCGCTAGGGTTTGGGAAGGGAAGCTTGCTCCCCATGCTAGGTTACCCTAACCCTAGCATGTGATGTAAGCTAGGGTTTCTAGACCTCGCTTCTTCTACACACTACCTAGATAGCTTGCATGGGAAACTACTACATCATCCTTCCTTCTATAAATAAGAGGTGTAGAGACCTCTCTTGTAAATGTTGTTGAATTTTATGCACATTGATCAAGTTTCCTATTGAGTTTCTTCTCCTAGAAGCCAGAGACTCTCTCTTGAAGGTTGGCCTAACCTCCTTCAAGGCTTGCATCACCTAGTTCACCTCTACTTGAAGCTTCTACCGTAGCTTCATCCTTGTTCCTCCCTACATCCATTGCAGCATGATCAAGAACCTAAAGAGAACCTAGGAGCACCTCTATCACTAACTCAAATCCCAAGCAAGATCTTAAGAGGGAGGGGAAGTTTGTGAAAGAAAAGCCAAAAGAAAAACCCTTCTAAATGCACAGTCAAGAGAGTTTCAAGACAAGGGAAGAGCATGCAACCTCAAACCGCACTACTGACATTAAATGCTTTAAATGCTTGGGTGAGGGTCATGTTAAATCTCAATGTCCTTCGATGAGGACTATCTTAATTAGAGCCCAAGATGTTACAATAGTGAGGAAGAAATTAATGACGAACCAATAGTGAGGATTTTGATTGTGATAGTGGGGAGGATGCATATGCCCATGAGAGAGAATTATTCATGGTTAGAAGAGCCCTCAACAACCAATCTAGCCCACAACTCGAGTCACAAAGAGAGGATATTTTCCATACTCATTGCAAAATTTCTAAAAACTTATGTTATCTCATTATTGACAGCGAGTCGCGTTGTAACTGTTGTAGTGCTAGGATGGTTAACAAATTGAACTTATCTATGACTCCCTACCCTAAAACCTACAAATTGCATTGGATTAATGATGGGGAGATATAAGTGTTAAAAAACAAGAGAAAGTCAAGCTCCTGGTAGGTAACTGTGTTCTTGATGTTTTATGTGATGTAGTACATATGGAGGCTTATCATGTTTTATTGGGAAGACAATGGCAATTTGACAAGAAAAAAATTCATGATGGTCTCACCAACAAAATTACTTTCATCCATAATCAAAAGAAGTTTGTACTTCATCCTCTTTCACCTTCCCAAGTTTTAGAGGATCAAGTCTAACTGAAAAAATGAATAAAAAGAAGAAATGAAAAACATAAAAATAACAATGTTCCAAGGGTCATGTACCTTTGTTCTACTTTTGATCAAGCATAAATAGACCTTGGGAGACAATTTTTGTTGAGTTATTTTCTTTTTAAATTCTTTGTGAATTTGACTTTACAACCTACAGTAGATCAATCTTATTGAAAGTGCTTGACAAAGGATAAGAAAAATTTTAATTTTAGACAATTTCATAAGGAAGAAGGATGGAAATATAAAAAAGAAAATAAAAATATTTTTAGGCTTCAACATGACTGTCTTATTATTGATACAAAATACGATAAATTTACAAAAGCTCTTCTCTTCTTTTATGTTGTAATTATTTAATTGATCTCACTACATGATTGTTTTGATAGGAGGGCGTTTGATCCTGGAGGAAGTTAACAATAAGGTTATCCATAAGACCGTTGTGGATCTAAGGACAAATCCCTTTCAAGATGGAGGCGATGATGGAAGAAGGCCAAAGCAAAGCCCAATCACTTGATCCATAGCCAAACACATTGAAGTTCAAGAGGAGTCTGAGGCACCAACACACATCAAGATGCTGACAACTCTAAGCTTTGGTGGACATTTGTAAAATTGTGAAAATATTTCAGAAGACTTTTCTCTGTAGAAATAAACCCTAGGTGCTTTAGGGCTACTAAGCACCTAGGTTAGGGTTAGATTCTCTAAGTGGAGATTCCTTCTAGAAGGTGTCATGTGGCACTTGCTCATTGGATGTAAAAAGGAATATTCTAGGGTAAGAGACTTGTTCCACATGCTAGGGTTAGGGTTACCTAGCATGTGAAGCAAGCTAGGGTTAGGCTACTAGCTTAGTTCTTACTACATGGAGAATAGCTTCCCATGGAAGATTCCTTTTCTATAAATAGATGCCTAGGCTCCATGTAAATGCAAGGTTAATAGTATCATGAAATGCTGCACATTTTTCAGCTCATTAGTCAAGTTTCCATTTGAGTATTTTTCTCCAAGAAACCTTGATCATCCTTGAAGGTTGACCCAACCTCCTCTAAGTTCCCTGCATCAACTAGTTCATCTCCATTTCCTAGATGCTCCTACCGTAGCTTCTCCATTGCCTCCACTTCTCCACAGATTTTGCATGTTCTTCCTTTTGCTTCCAAGAAGAGCTCATTTCTTCCATTTGATTCGGTGCCAAGCTTCTCTTCTATGTTACATCAACTTGTACAAACCTTGAAGCAAAACGCATCAGGGAGCCTTTCACAGTTGTTATCTCTATAAGTTACATAACCATCATGTTTCCAATGTATATTGATCAATTATGAAGCATCACCTGCCATATGTTTGGAACAACCACTTTAAAGATACCACAGTTGCTTCTTGGTTGTCAAACTGATCTGCAAAAGAAATAAAGTTTCAAGAATTGGTACCTTGTTAATCTTGGGTCCACCGGTGTTAATGATGCTTTTAGGTACCCACCTAACCAATCCTTTTAGTACCTCAACTTTCCTAGTTTTACAGTTTCTAATGGAGTGTCCTTTTTTTAAATAATAAAAGCAAGCGATAAAGGCTAAAGAATATTTTTCATTGTATTTTAAAAAACTATTGAACTTCTTCTATTTTCCTTGGATTCCACATTGATATCCAATGCAAGCCTTATTAAAAACACAATTTTGTGATCCCAAAATAGCATTGAGATTTGTAGTTCCCATTGAAAGCTTTGAAGCAGTTTTAATGAAGTATTTAACCTTGTTTTGAAGAACAATACAGTCTTCACAATAAGCAAGCTTCCAAGAGTCAATGTCACTGGAAGATGCAGCTTTATAGATAATTTCCAAGTGATCAAATTCAGTTTTCAAAGTCAACAGTCCTTCTTCCAGTTCTTTAACTCTGCCTTCCAACCAATTGTTTAGCCCTTTCAATTGATTGTTTGTTAAGGCCAATCTATTAGCTTCTTCACGTGTTATTACTATTCTTATGATGATTATACTTATGATTATGATTATTCATATTATTTATAAAATTATTATTATCGATACAAATAATAAAACTAATCATAAATTAATATGAAAAATATTTGTAATATAAATATTAATAATACAAATTAAATAATTAATAATGTTAAAAGCAACTTTAATAATATGAAAAAATATAGTATTAATATTATTATTATTTTATTAATACTAATAACAATAATAAAATTACTATTATTGTTAATTATAATATTATTACTAATATTATTTTATTTGTTTTTAACAATAACAAATATAATATAATAATAAGACAAATAATATTCATAATTGTACTTACGTACCTATAAATGTGGATAATAAACGCAACCAATATCCAGGGGTAATATCTATGAACCTATATTCATGGATAATACTTACAGATCTATGTTTCTAAATATTATTAAAAATATTTGTTTGTAATGTCAAATTTAGCTACTAATACAGATCCATGGGTAAAAATTCGTAGGTAAAGTTGAATTTACCTATAGATACAGATTCATAGGTAATAATTTATAGGTAATGCTGAATTTACATACGAATACGGATCCGTGGATAAATTCAATTTTTCTTTATTTTACATTTCTTTTAATATGTTTAGATTTCAACGTTTAGGTTCAAAATTCTTTATTCAAACAATTTTACTATGTATGTTAAGAGTGCCTTGCATGGAAAAGAATACTCATATTGGAAGAGTTGGGAAAACTGCTAAAAAAATTCAAGATCTACCTTAAAAGTTTTAATGCATGTTCATGGATAGGTATTATTCTATGGGTCCAAAGATATAGATTTTAGAATGCTTGTGTTATTTTTCATGGCCATATCATAAACTTCTATTTAATATAATGGGCTTAGCCCATATATTTTCTATTAGTCTGTTACTATTTTTATCTATAAATAAACAGTTCTTATGTGTGTATTTTACGCAAGGGAGATTAATTCATAATTATTTTCTCTTTTATTTTAACATGGCATCAAGAGCTTAGGGTTAGGCTAAAATTTTTTTTGGTGAACCCAGTGTTCACCACTGTTTTTCCGCAGTCATCTATGTTGCTCTTATACACCTTTGCGCTTCTTTTGCTCTTCATTTTATTGAAACTCTTATATTTGCTATTTGTTGTGGCAGAGGCTACAAATGAAGGTTGTTTTCTTGAGATTTTTCTCCCTATTTTAAGGTGGTTTCTCTCACTTCATCTATGGCCTCTTCCTTTGTCGTATCTGATTCATCCATCTATACTAATTATGTTAATGTTCATCTCTCCATTTTCAAATTAGATGGAACAAATTATGATACTTAGGCCTCATATATTAAATTATGGCTTAAAAGTCAAGGGTATGTTGATCATCTTCCCAAGTGTGGTGTTGATGTTGATGAAAATGAGGTTTCTCGTTAGCTGAAAATTGATGCTCAATTATGTATTGTTATCAAATCTATCATTCACTCGTCTTTAAAACAAATTTTTCATTCTTATGAGACGTGTTCAGAAGTTTGGGAACAAGCAAAATTAGTATACACCAATGATACTCAACGTCTTTATGGTGTATGTCAAAATTTTTTCAATTTTATTGCTCTTAGACGTCTTGATGGTACAATGGCAGAATATTTAGGTAAAATTCATGCTCTTCCTCATTATTTTAATGAGTTATTGCCTGCTGCCTCTACTCACTCTCAAGAATTAGAGCAAAGGTCCAAACTTTTCATGTTATTAGCCTTACATGGACTCCTAATGATTATGCCCATTTTTGTGACCAGCTTTTGGGATCTCCTATTGTGCCTAATTCTACTTCTACATGTTCCACCCTTCTTTGTGTGCCAAGTAAACACACCACTGATATACCTATTAATTTTGTTGATGACTCTTCAGCTTTGGTATATCAGCGTGATGATCACACTCACCCTCGCAAGCCAGACAAAGGGCATGAAAAGTGTTACCATTGTGGCAAGCTTGGCCACAAAATTGGCAGGTGTTATGTTTTACATGGTCACCCTCCTAAATCTACAGCACTTGCCCAAACAGCTTCTCCTGTGCAAGATGGCCTCTTTATCAATTTGATGTTAAAAATGTTTTTCTTAATAGGGATTTCGAGGAAGAAATTTATATGGAGCAACCCTCAGGTATTGCTGCTCAGGGGAGTTTTCTAGATTGGTAATAATTTTTTTTGTAATGTGAAATTTAGCTACGAATACAAATCTATGGGTAATAATCCGTAGGTAATGTTAAATTTACCTATAGATGCAGGTCTGTAGGTAAAAATTTATAAGTAATATTGAATTTACCTACGGATACAGATCCGTGGATAATAATTGGTGGATAAATTCAATTTTTCTTTCTTTTACATTTCTTTTAATATGTTTAGATTAGAAGGTGTTTAGTTGTCAACGCTTAGGTTCAAAATTCCTTATTTAAACAATTTTACTGTGTAAGTTAATAATGGCTTGCATGGAAAAGAATACTCACATTGGAAGAGTTGGGAAAAATTGCTAAAAAAATTCAAGATCTACTTTAAAAGTTTTATTGCATGTTCTTGGATAGGTATTATTCTGTGTTTGAAAATATAGATTTTAGAGTGTGTGTGTTGTTTTTCATGGTCTTATCATAGACTTCATTTATTAATCCAATAAATTATACAACCAACTTGAATGTAATAATAATAATAATAATAATAAAGATAATACTAATAATAAATTTAATAACATATTAAAATATGTTTAATATTATTATAAAATTAATAATAATATTAATAATATTAATGTAAATAATAACAATAATATAATTAATATTAATAAATATAAGTAATATTAATAAAAATACAATTTTTTGGGTAATAATTTCGTTTGTAACATGGAATTTAGCTACGAGTACAGATTCATGGGTAATAATTTATAGGTAATGATGAATTTAACTATAGATACAGAAGGATAGGTAATAATTCATGGATAATGCTGAATTTATCTACGGATACAGATCCATGGATAATAATTTGTAACTACATTCAATTTTTCTTATATTTTACATTTCTTTTAATATGTTTAGATTACAAAGTGTTTACATTTCAACGCTTAGGTTCAAAATTCTTTATTTAAACAATTTTATTGCGTAAGTTATGAATGGCTTGCCTGGAAAAGAATACTCACATTGGAAGAGTTGGGAAAAACTGCTAAAAAAATGTAAGATCTACTTTAAAAGTTTTAATGCATGTTCTTGGGTAGGTATTATTGGCTTTTTTCCTAGTTTGGTGTATTTTTTCACATTAATCCCTAAAATGGACAAAAAATTATTTCTTTTACTAAAATGAGAAAATTGTGACAGCTAAATAGGATTTCAAATTAAGAAATCCTTCCAGTTAGCCATGATTTCAGGATGGTGAAATAAAAATGACATGTTGACGATTTTAATTATTTGACACTATATTTGTTAACAATTAACAAAAAATTGATAATAATAATTAACAAAACAGTAAAAAAAATTAAGGCATACAAATTTATTTTAAATTAAAAAATAATATAATGATAATAATAATAATAAAAAGAATAATTTTGAATAAATTCATATGAATTTAATTTAAATTATAACAATAACATCAATAAATCAGTTAGTCATTGTTATTCTTTTAAATAAAATTATTAATTTATTCTTATAATTATTATTATCATTATATTATTTTGTTTTAATTTAAAATAAATTTATATGCCTTTATTTTTTTTACAGTTTTATTAATTATTATTACTTTTATTATTTTTGTTAATTATTAAGAAACATAGTGCTAAATAATTAAAAAAGGGTTACACAAAAATCGGCTTAGTGAGAAACGATTTTAATTAACGTTTTTAATTAAAATCGTAAACCTATCACTTCTATTTGACTAACCTGAAATCATGCCTAGCACTACAAAAAAAAAAGAATAATCGACGGCTAAAATTCATCGGTAACATCATTTATCCATCGATAACAACATATTACTGATGGATTTTCGACGGACACGTAGTCGTCGGTTATTTAGTTGTCGAAAAATTGACCGACGAAGGTTGGCTTGTCGGTAAATACCGACGGACGTCATCCATCGAAAAATTTGTCGATAAATACCGACGGATATTATTCATCAAAAATCCGTCGGTAAAATTGGACGGCCGCTATCTGTCGAAAAAATCCGTCGGTAAATTTGGACGGCCGCTATCCGTCAAAAAAATCTGTCAGTAAATTTGGACGACCACTATCCGTCGAAAATATCTATCGGTAAATTCGGACGACTTCTATCCGTCGAAACAATCCGACGGATTTTGTTCGCCGATATATTTTCCAGTCAATGCATGTTCTTTTATCAGCTTCTGATGAGTTACTTAATCACCTGCTTTCATAATTATAGTATCTAATAACAAAATTCGACAATACAATTTAAAACAAAACCATAAAGATATTGTTGTCCAAAATCAAATTTATTAACCAAGTGCAGGTAAACTAAAGAAATGTACATGGTTTATCAAAGTTATATTGTCTTATAACAAAAAATACTAACAAAAACTAACAGCCTCCTCCATAATCAAAAGAATGATCGTGATCAGGATTTTGCTCGTGATCAAGATTTTGTTGCTGATCATTCTCTTTTAGATGCTCATCTTGTGGTGGTGATGGTGGATGTTCTTAGTCTTCAGCTATTAATGCATAGGCTTCAGGAGGAAGGAACCTCTTAACAATTGTTTCTAAGGCTTTAATCTTGATACTCAATTTGTCATTTGTTTCAAGACTTTGTGAGAGTTGTTTCTTAATAGGTTCATGTCCTCAGAATTGTTGGTGGAGGTTGATGGTTGGTGCTTTAGACTTTCACTTCCACCTGAGTAAGTTGCACCAATCTGTCCAATACCATACAATCTTCCCTTACTTTTCCCTCCTACCGCATCAACCCAACATCGAGTCCTAAGAATGTCATCGTCTGCTTGATCAATAGCATTAACCTCCCCTGATTCATCTGGACATGATCCAACCTTTGATCTAGCATGTGAGAGTCTAGTATCAAAGTCTTCCTGTTATCAGAAGATTACATAATTGGTAAATCAACCCATTCTATCGGAAATGTTGAAAGAAATTTTGACAATTCAGCTTACAAGTGTCTTCTTGGATCTTTCATCCACAAACTCCTTAGTACCCTTCTTGGTGTGCATTCGGTGGAAGACCTCATCAACAAACATAGACCGTCCAAGTTCTTTTGCCTTTAATACATTTTTGCAAACTTAATTTACATATATAAAACTTTTAAACTTAGATAAATAAGATAGATAGATAGAGTTATATACCAATCGAAGGGCATGTTCATGTGTGGTGATGGACCCACCTGTGTGTAAGCTTCCACCCTTTTCAGATGCTCTATTTTTTTGGGTTCTAGCACATTTGTTACGATACAATAAAGAATTCCAATGTGCTTGCAGGCTGCTCCACACATTTTCTCCAATCCATTTTGGCCTTTGCCCTGCATTTCTAGCTTCTCTAAACATCTCAGAGAGTCTATGAGATGCTTTATTGTGAAAATTTCTCTTAATTTGACTTTCATATTGTGGCATCCATTGAACTCTGGACTATAAAAGTTAAGAAATGAAATTGAGATAAGAAATATAAAGTGAGTAAATGTGTAATACAACTCAATGACTAAATATTGAACCTTAAAACGGTTCCAAAAGTGCTCCTTTTCAAAATCTGGTATTACTCCCCATGTAGACCAAGGCTCCAAAAATTGTTGCTTAACACACTTTGTGATAGCCTGTGAAGCAACTCTAGATGGCAAAAACCTAATGACAAAGACAGTTATTGCAAACATTTCAAATAATCAAATAAGTTATATAAATAATTTACTTAATGAAAATAAAATATTACCCTCAACCGTAAGGTTCAATGAACGGTCGATTATAGAGATCAATGTCATCTACAACATCATTATCTGGCTATTGGGCTGGTGTATGTAAATTGCTAGCAGAGGTTGATGGTGCATCTTTGTTAACAACATATGTAGGAGTAGGTGTACCTCCTGGGCTTGAGGCAGGTGTATGTGTTGCTGAAATAGTAGCAGCAATAGATTGTGTAGGTCCGACAACAGTGGACTGTGTGGGTCCCACGGCAGTGGACTGTGTGGGTCCCACGGCAGTGGACTGTGTAGGTCCCACAGCAGTTGTAGAAGCAGTCGATGTTTCAAAAAGATACTCAGGACTCACTCTAAGCAAATATTTTCTCTTCTTAGTATGTGCTATGCCTTTGTCCTTGTAATCACCATGGGGTGGGGTCGGGGTGGTTCTCTAGAAGACATGTTCCATAAAAAAGCCAATTAAGCCCTCAAATTTAACACTATAACCTGTGCAAAATAAAACCTCGTTATGAGTACAGAGCAAAGTATCAAATTTGAAAGCAATGGTGATATTGGTAGTAACACAAGCACACACATTCTCTATCTAAAATAAACTAAAAATGTGCAACATACTATTATACTGTGCAATGAAAGGTATAATTAATGTGAAAGAATTCTTATGTTTAGAAGCCAGAAGAACCCTTCATGTTTGAATAGAATCTTAATTCGGGATAAATTACTAACTGCAACAACATACTAGTGTAATTACTCAATTAATTTCAAGATAACATGCTACCATACAATTGAAGTTGAATTGAATGCAACACTCGGTATGTCTTATGAAAGATCTTTTTCATATTTTATAAAGAAAGTATCCGAAAAGGTAAATGTATTTAGTGTCTGGATAATATATAATACACTCAATATTCAGCATATAATAAAGAGATAAAAAGAGTAGTTGGAAGATGTTTTGAATGATGAGAGTGATGAATGGGGTTGCAGAACAGTTAGTACAATATTGTGTGCTTAGAAAGTTAGCAGCTAGCAAAGTGCCATAGAGATGAAGTACAAGGCCTTCTTGTGTGTTGGGAGCACCATACAAGATTAGTTACCACCTAATGCTAAGATTTTCCATAAATAATAAAATATTGTGAATTATATTTGTAACAATAACTAGCATCATGGACTACAATAAAACGAAAGTAATTACAGTGACCAATACAGGAAAGTAAAGTTAAGAGGATTTGAATGAAAACAACCCTGTATAAACCATTTTGGATATGGTGAAGAGAGATTAGGGCTCTCCAATGAAAGCAAGTAATAAGTATGCCATGGAAGAAAGCTACCATAGTAGAAAGATGACATGTATCCTAAGGTTATTAATCATGTAATAAGTACTTTCAAAGTCATAAAAAAAGGATATTATGAGGTCAAATAATGTTAGTGATTAAATATAGAAAAAGACATGTAACCATGCCACTATCTAAAACCTTGTCAACTTGTTAATCTCTCGCAGAATTGCAACTCTGCATTTCAAATCCATTTCTTGTTATACTATTGTTTACAGTTTCACTTATAAACAAATCTATATTGTAAATGAGTGAAATGCATTGATAATGAAATTCTATTGAAAAAGTAGTAATTGTGACATTCTTTTAAAAGAGATAGTGATAAACGAACCCGGCAAATGTGATGATATTGGAATAATAGCAGTTTGAAGGTAGCAATTTCCAATTAGGTGTTCGAAATTTTGTTGTGGGGTAAGGATAATTTAATTAGGAAGTACTTAATGATTAAACTGTGATAAAGACATCAATAAAAAGAGGTAATGACGAGGGAGTATAAAGCTGAAAAAGCTTGATTGCATGTGATTAAGATAGAAAATGGAAAATAAGGTTTTAGCAGAGCATAATGTGTGTAATAATAGAGGTGAAAGTCAACACTTACAAATTCTACTAATGATATATAATTAAGTCATAATCTACTCAGGTTAGTTTACAGACAAATACTAATACTAAGAGTAACGTAGTATGATTCTTATATGTCAACAAAGTTTTCAGGGTCTACCAATCTTCATGTACAACTAACTCATCGCCTATCCACCCTACATGAAGACATACTTGATTGACAAATTACAAAGTCTGCATGGGTATTAAGTGAATAATGGTGCTTAAAACAAGCTAGAAATCATAACAATGTAAGCTATATAAACCAATCTTTAATACTATCTTTCTTTTCATTTACAATATTGGAATCAAAGATGTTCTAAAGGAGATTGAATTCAGTACCAATCTAGAAAATGAATTAGTGGTGTTAAGTGAGTATATTTGTAGAAAGATACTTGGTGTAAAACACACATTAACCTTTCTGGTGTGAACTGTGAAGTAACATACATATAATAGTCAAAGATGTCTTCTTTGACTGTCCTGTTGTTTACTCACATCAACTATTTACAATATCAGATTACACTTAATTTATAATATTTATAGCAATGTATTTATTTGAGGAAAAAAGTGAATTTAACTTGAGGAATTAATTCTGGACCATAAAACTATAAAATTAAGCAATCATCTAAAGTTTACTTCAAATTCACCATAAAATCATCTAAAACTTCAATTCAGAAACAATTCTGGACCCAACCAAAGATAAATTCCTCATCATGAAACCGAACATAAAAAAATTTACTAAACATAAAATCGAACATACACCAAGAACAATACTTTTTCAAGAAGAAGTTTCCCAGTAGGAAGAGAAATCAAAGATGTTCTAATCCCCAAACTATACTCTTTAACCTCCAATGCCCTTCCACCTACGCGCACAATTAAGAGTTATGTCAAAAATTACTCACAGTCCTCAAAATTTACAAAATTGTGCAAAATTGAAATTGAAATGCAATGAAATGAAAATGAATTGGCAACGCAACGGAATGAAGATGCAAACGCGATTCAGAGCCTCGGCGCTTCAAAGCAACGGAATGATTGTTTCGTTTCATCCACTGACGCAAACCCTAACTCACTGTGTAGCCTAACTTCACACCAACTTTACTTAATATATTTTAATATAGTTACTGTTGAGTTATTTTTTTATTTAAATGATTACGATTAGCTTTTTTAATATAAAATTTTCTATCATTCTCTTCGTTGTCTAGCACGTGAGATTGGAGAATACAAATAATATATCTATATAATAATTAGATCAGTTAATAATAATATTAGTGTATATCCTTTGAGAATGAGGTTAGCGTATATTCTTGGAGAAAAGTTTTGCTAATTACTTATAAAATTAATAATGAGATTATGTTTTTAATTGTTTTCTATGCATTTTTTAATTTTTTTAATCTTTTTTAATCAAATTTTTAATTTCTATAATTTATAAGAAATTACTTAATAGTCATAAATGAAAGACTAAAAATATTTTTACTGTGTAACTATAATAATTAATAAAAAGTAAATTATTTTTATAACTATATTTTTGTATATATGTTTATTATAATTATAATTTTTTTTTAATAATTATTTTATTATATTATTAGTTATATCAAAAATTTTAATTGTACTAATTAATGTTTTAGGTGACAACACAAGAAGGTTATATTCTTAACTTGCCAAGAATTAGAGTGGGAGAATTAAGGGGGCCACCTGTTCTTCTACAGCATGTTGATGTTGTGTACCGTATCAATATTAACTCAAAATTAATATTGATGTTCGCAATTAATGTGATGTTGTGGTTGCAGGATGGCATAACATGGTTATTGCTACCTTCAAAGAGTCTCTTGCATTTCTTTTGGCGGATCATGGGACCAAATATAGCCGCCAACATACAACTTTAACTACTAATAGCTCAGTTAGTTTTGTCTACTAAAATATAGTCAATAATTTTTTTGTTCTATTGATAGTAACAGTTTTATTGTTTAGGATTATTGGAATTGGTCATGGGATGAATTAGTTGCATATGATCTTCAAATGTGCATGATCTGACTGGACAAAAGTCTTTGATTGCATTGGCTGCTAATTTATTACACCTATTCTGGGGTGATCGGATGTTCTTCTTCCAAGATCTCATTATGTTGCTGTCATTGAATTTTACGTTGTACTCTTATAAGACCATCTGATTCAAGAAAAATAGTGTTTTGTTGAAGAAACTATATTTATAGTGAACTAGAAATGAAGATAGTTCATTTACAATGTAGTTCCATAATTTGCACGTTTCTTTGACAAATGAATATAAACACCGCTCCCTAGTAATACATAGAGGAAGGTATCAGATGGTTTGCAACAGCAATCAAATTTCTCATTTGGTAGTGTAATTTTACAGTATCTCACTCCTAGATCCAAGGGGCTCGCATTCAGGTAACTTCAAATACCTCAGCCAGCTCACCTACGGAATGCTAGATACTGGCATCCCATAAAAGGTAATATTAATTGCCTTCATAAAAGTATTGGCAATGCTCAATTACAGAAAGTTAATTGTCTTCTCATATCCTTAACCAACTTGTCACAAATGGCATCATTTTGAGCCAAAAACAGTTTAGCTGCTTCTCTACTATCAAAATTTCTCCCTTCAATAAGGTAACTTCCCTCATCTTTCACAATGATTCCATGTTCACAAGCCAAATCTAAGACCTCTGACTCATGGCAAAAGCCTCTTCCAAACTTGATACCCAGTTCAACCCTTTCTGTTGCTGCTGGTGCTAGTTTATTTTTCACCACTTGCGCACAGATCAGAACACCCTCTACCTGAAGCACCAGATATCAAAAGAGAAGAATGAAAACAAGACAAGAGAGGGTTTTTGGGAAAGAATGTGATAAATTGGGCAGCTTCCCATGTTACTAAACAGCAAAAATATTACTTTATTTGCATCCAAGTAATTTATTATCCACTTTAACATGTTTATCTCTAGCCCGAAATCCCCAGAGTACCTGCCAATATAAATATTTCTTCAGCAGAATGCTAGAGTTTGGAAATAGAAACCAAGGCTGCAAAAATCCACAAAAGTGTTTACCACTTCAAAATTGGAGTGATATGAATTGTCCTCTTCTCCAAGTCCACTTCAATACCATCATTCTCAAAAAACTCTCTAGTTGCACATCTCAATTCTTCTGCTACTCTATAAGGTGAGAAAAACCTCACCTTTGGACTCGACTTCGTGCCACTACAAAGGCCAAAGTTAACCAACAGATTCAATTTTACAAGAGCAAGTTGTAGTTTGGTAGGAACAAATAAATCATTCTTAATAACAGGTGCCAGCACTGTCTTCTCAGAGAATTCAAAAAATTCCTGCTTTTGAATCCTTAACTTGGAGGTACATCTCAATTTTAGACCATTCCTGGTCTTCTCATCTTCCAAGGTGTCTTGAATGAACCTAAGGTGTCTTGAATGAATCTGTTGATAAAAACAAGCATAACAAACCTAGTGTCATTATATTGATCAGCATAACAATTAAGTGGCATAGAAGCTAAGTAATTACCACTTGAGTGACACCATCACTCGAGTCAATAAGTAATCCAATTAACAAACCTGAGACAAATAAGGAAATCAAAAGATTAGTTGTATTAAGGAACATAAGAAGAAGAAAACTAGAAGATTAGTTTACAAGAAGGAGACTACATTTTTGGCTGCTGCAAAAAATTGGTTGCAGTGGATCCTTTTCTCCACATAAGTTACACAGAACAGGTGCTTAATCATATGCCTAAAATGAAAACCTTGATACTACCACCGAATATAAAACAAAACATCACTCGCACATAGTTAACAACAAGTAAAAGTAATGTTTTTTAACAACAATATAAATCCTGAACTATATTTCCTATAAACATATAAAACGTGGTAGTACTAATAATATTTTTATAAAAAATAACTAATCATCATCCTCATCAATATCGTAATCATCATCACTTTTCTCTTCTTCCTCTTCATCATCATCATCATCATCATCATCTTCTTCTTCTTCTTCTTCTTCTTCTTCTTCATTTTCATCTTTTTCATTTTCATCTTCTTTGTCATCAGTTTCATCGTCATCATCTTCAAGTTCTTCTAACTCTTCGGCATCATGATCAAAGTTTTGCAAGTGTGTAATATTTTCAGTGTCGATAACCTCATTTGTATGTGACATTTCATTTACTTGGTAAGGGACGTCAATTTCTGTATCAATTCGACATCTTGGCTTTGTTTTAATTGCAACACACCAATTACATTTGTCCATTCGAAATGGTGGATATGAGATATAATACACTTGTCTGACATTCTGCGCCATGATAAATGGATCAAAGGGTTGGTATCTTAAATACATTTGAATGTCCACAATTTTGGTTTTTAGATCAATTCTCATCCCTCTTCTAGATGGATCAAACCATTCACAATAAAAAAGCACAACTTTCTTAGGATAACTTGAAGTATTCTACTGTAGCTCATATATTTCTGAATGATCCCATAAAAGTCATCTTCACCTCCTTCGGTAAGGCCCTTAACATAAACGCCACTGTTAATTGTCTTCCTTCCTTTACTCCATGAATCGGTATGGAACTTGTACCCATTGACAAAACATGTGTGCCACTCTTTGACACATTTAAAGGGCCAATTTGACAAATCCCTTAATTCTTGATTCCTCACAGTCAATGGCTCGTTATAAACCTACAAATATAAGTGCCATCAACAATTATGTTATTTAACCTATAAGACATTGTGGAATAAATGGTCAAATACATACTTGTTCCTTGAACCGCATAGAAAAATCTGAATGTATTTGAATGGAAACACTTGTTTCAGGTATTTGGTCTGACATCAAGAATGAACTGCCAAAAGTTTAACCCATCATCAATTAAAATCTAGACCAAATGTCAAATCTAGGAATGCCAAAAGATCATTTACTTACTCAAGATATGGTTTAACTTCAATGCAATTGATTAAGACATGTACATGAGTTGAGGTAAACTCAACATCAGTTAACCAATGAGTCAACGTCTTCCCTCCATGACGACCGATTTATTTAAATATTGATAACCTTAACTCATTAGTTTGGCGATCAAATTGAGTTTCATTCCTATAAGACTGTGGTGAGAGCATGAAACTGTTGAAAAGTGAGAACAAAAATATGTTCTCTCACGATGCAAGTAAGATGCACAGATTGATCCTTCAACTTTGGCTTTATTCTTTACTGATCTTTTGGAATCACCCGTGAATCTAAAAAATAATAATAATTTGTGCACTACGATTTATAAGTATAATGAAAATGACAATTGTGGTAAAAGGTATGCGATAAATTACCACCTTTCGAATGGATACATCCACCTATATTGCAACAGTCCACCAAGCAGTGCTTCATATGGAAGATGAATAGGAAGATGTTCCATTGAATCAAAGAAAGCAGGAGGAAATATTCTTTCGAACTTGCAAATAATAATTGGAATGTTTTCCTCCATCCTTAATAGTGATTCTCGATTTAATGATGTAGAGCACAAATCTTTGAAAAAATGACTAATTTCAATAAAAGGATTTAATACATGGATTGGCAATGAGCTAAATGCAATAGGAAGTAATGTCTCCATGAATACATGACAATCATGACTCTTCATACCATGAATCCTTTCCTTTTCAACATCAACACATCTAGCCAAGTTTGAAGAATAACCGTCAGGCATCCTTAATTCTTTAATCCAACAACAAACTTGTTTAACTTCAGTTGTACTTAAAGTGAAATTTGCTTTGGGCTTTCCCATCTTCACGTTACCTTGGGCCTTCAACTCTAAGTCTCTTCGCCTACAATACAAAGCTAAATCTTTTCCTGCTTTGTCATTGTCTTTTGTCTTGCCAACAACATTCATGACAATATTCAATATATTGTCAAAGAAATTTTTTTCTGTGTGCATCACATCAAGATTATGTCTTAACAAATTATGTTTCCAATAAGGAAGATCCCAAAAGATGCTTCTTTTCGTCCAATTATGCCACTCTCCGTATCCATCTATCCTTGTCGGACCACTTTCAATTATTTTTCGCAAATCCTTCACTCTTCTCCAAGCTTGCATAGGTGTCAGCCTAGGAGGTGGCCCATCAGTTTCCACTTCACCTTTTCGAAAGGCTTTAACATTTCTCCGAAATGGATGATCTATAGGTAAGAACCTTCAATGTGAGTCAAACCAACAAGTTTTCGACCATAATTTAATGTGAATGACTTATGATGTTCCATGCAATGGGTACAAGCTAATTTACCCTGAGTTCGCCAACCAGACAACATCCCGTAAGTAGGAAAGTCATTAATGGTCCACATCAGATTGGCCCTTATAATAAAGTTTTGTCTCTTTGAAATATCATATGTCAAAACACCAGACCACAATTTCTTCAAATCATCAATTAAAGGCTCTAAGAAAACATCAATATAGGCCTTCGAATTTAATGGACCTGGTATTAAACAGGTTAAAAACATATATGGTTTAGACATACACAATTCAGGCGGGAGATTGTATGGAGTAACAATGACAGGCCAACAAGAATACGGTGATGATGATGCCTAAATGTAAGGGTTAAATTCATCTGAGCATAGGCCAAGTTGAACATTACGTGGATCAACAACATAAGTAGGATGTTTTCTATCAAAGTGCTTTCAGGCTTCACCATCAAATGGATGACATAACCGACCTTCCCTTCTCTTTCCATGGTGTCATGTCATGTGTGGCGTAGTTTGCATAGAAGCAAAAACTCTTTGTAATCTTAGAATCAAAGGCAAATATAACATTGACTTAACTGGAATTGGTTATTTCTTTCTTCTCGCTACATTAATTGGATGGTATCTTGGTTTGTGACAAAACTTACATTGAAGCAATGACGCATCTTTCTTTCCAGTATCATTATCATAGAACAAAATACACCCATTCACACAACAATCAATCCACTTAACTGTCAATCCCAACTTTGATACCAACCTTTTAGCATCATAATAACTAGTTGGCAATTATATTTTTGTAGGACTTATGTCCAACAACAGTTTTGTGAAATGTAACCATTTGTCAGGAACGATCCAATTTGACTTATAAGAAAGAAGCCTAACACATACTGATAATTTGGATTCTGATGACCCTTCAAATAATGGCTTATTTGCCTCTGCCAATAAATTATAAAATTGTTGAGTGTATTCAGTTGGAGGCTCTTCTATGTTACTTGACTGTACTCCTTGAAGGGCTTCATGTTGCCAGAGAGCATTATTCACCATCTCTTCCATTGCCCTAAAAATTGATCCATATATATACAGATGAACTTAGGCCAGAAACACAATTATCACCAACGTTGAAATTAACATCCCACATATCTTCACCATGATTAGTCCAAATCCAATAGTTAGGTTTGAACCCCTTTTTGTATAGGTGAACTTTGACGATTTCATCCTTTAGAATCCTTGTATCGTCACATTTAAGGCATGGAATCTAATCCCTCCATCAACTTCATAATATTTATATTGTCTTGCTTTCTGGATGAACTCTTCAACCCCTGTTAGAAACGATTCCTTCAAACCTCTTCACCCACTATAACATCTATCGTACATCCTCTATGGTTCAATGGAATTCAATCCATCTTCAGGAAGTGTTTATATGAGGGCAGGATGGTTACCGATACAACAAAACACAAAATAATTCTGCTACAAGAAAGATCCAGCTATATAGGAAGGGCACATTGTAAGCAGATATGAAGGAATCCATCTCTTAAAAATGACATGGTGTTATAGGTCTCATTATTTTACAGTTCTATTTATAGGTTATTTTCAACAAAACTTCTTTTATAGGTACAACAAAACTACTATCGCTACTATAACACACATACATACATATATGCATAAATATTACTAATACATATATGCATAAACATTATATAAATTTTACTATAGCACACATACAGACAACATTCGTACCTTAGAAAGAGTAAAGAAGTTTGTCGCTAAAGGAAAACCAAATGCAAAGGTTGTGGAGACATATACGCAATTATCATAACACAAACACAACACAACTTTGGTTTCTCTTCAACCTCCTTCCTTACTTTGTCTTCACGCTTGTTAGAAGTAAGTAAGTAAGTAGTCAAAGGAACAAAATTACATCAAACCCTTAGTTACTCAGCTGCACCTTAAGAAAAATTAAAACAAAACAAAACAAAGGTAAGTTTTATCCATCTCACCCTTAATTAAAAAATACGCTTCTGAATCCATTGACGAAGCTTCTGTGTTTCAAAATCCGAAATCTCTCACAAACCCTCCAATTTACTGAGCGACGACACAGAAACCATCGATTAAAATCGCCGCTCTTCTGTCATTTCAAATCGTTCACCAATTACGAACCCTAAAACTCAATTGCTAGATATATACGAAATCAATTATCGACGGATATACCGACGAATCTACCTTCAGAAATTAAAAATAATTTACCGACAGATTTACCGACGAAAGTTAAAAAATAACTTACTAACAAAATTTACTAATAGATTTACCGACGAAAGTTAAAAAATAACTTACCGACATAATTTACCGATGAATTTATCGACAAAAATTAAAAATTAACTTACCAACGAAATTTATCGACGAATTTATCGATGAATTTACTGACGAAATTTAAAACATAATTTACTAACAGAATTTACTGATAGATTTACCGACATAAATTAAAAAATAATTTACAGACAAAATTTATCATCAAATTTTTCGACCAAATTTGAAAAATAATTTACCGACAAATTTTACCGACGGATTTATTTATTTTTCGTTGGTAAATGAATCCATCTTTACCGACTGTCTTTTTCGTCAATAATTATGTCTATAATTTTAATATTACTAAGGGATTTTGATCCATCGATATAAATTACTTTTCTTGTACTGTAGCTGGAATTATTTCTTAATTTGACATCCTATTTAACTCATAATTTTCTTATTTTAGTAAAAGATTTTTTTTTTTAATTTTAAGCATTAGTTTGAAAAAATACATCAAAATAGAGAAAAGACGGTATTATTCTACGTTGTATTATTCTACGTGTATGAAGATATATATTTTAGAATGTGTTTGTTGTTTTTCATGGTCATATGGTAGACTTCATTATTTATCCAATAAATTATACTACCAACTTGAACTTGATTTTCTTGGTCTACACGCCTCTAGGCTTATGGTAGGTATCACTTGATCCCCGTTTTGACATTAGTATAGGGACAAGGCTTTTATTCAGTTAATAATATATTTTTACTTATAAATCATGTATTGAGGTTTACTCGAATATTTGTACTATCACTAGTAGAAAAAACACATACCATTGTGATTCTACAAGACTTACAACCACGACTCTCGAACCGCAATAAATCCATCTGCGATGAAAAGTACCAAAGTTGTCATCGTGGTTGTATAAACACGGTGGAAAATGGGACATACCAACGCGGTTGTTTGTTAACAACCGCGGTGGTATTGCTTTTCTTTTTTGAAAGAACTAAGCATTACTCTCAAAAAGTGCCTGTGGCCTAATGGATAAGGCCCCTGACTTCTAATCAGTTGATTGTGGGTTCAAGTCCCACTGGGTATACTCTTATATTAATTTCAGCTACCAGATAAAATTTACATACTAATTTCTTCAATTCTAGGTAGAAGAATGTTATTGTTGATGCTGCTACTACTGCTGAACAGTAACCAAATCAAGCTCCTTTTGGCGAATTAGCAATACCATTCTCTCTATTTCCAGCCTCCTCCGTTCATTTTGAAGCTTATCTCTCTCCATTTCCCACTCCTTCTTGTTGCTAAACCTCGCCTACTTCAATCGTTGCTTTTCCAATTCAAACGCCTGCATCTGATAACTTTTGCTGCTCCTCCAATTGCACCACCCTCTTATTCATCCATTGCTTTTTCTCCCATCCACTCTTCGTAAAGCTTAAATTACCTACCCAGCAAGGTTATTATCATCTCTCATGGTATGTTGTAACCACCAAATCACAACTAGCATCAGGAGTTGTCGCTAATGTCTGCAGAGATAGGAATGACATGAATAACAGCTAAAAAAAACCAAAACTAGTAGTACTTATAGTAAAGTAACAACAACCACTAACATCAACTCAAGTCCAACATGCAAGAAAACCAAAAACAGATCGGTTCTTCTCTCAACTTCTCCACATTTAACTACATTCTTTTCACCAAATTCTGCTCAAGACCCAAAAAGGTGAAGAATTGATCAGACAGAAGACACACACTTACAGTATGTAACTACTGCCTCATATACCTATTCTCACACACTAGTTGTGACACCTGCTTCTGCAACTGATCATTCCCCTCCATCAACAACTTGTTCATTGCAGTGAGTTTGCGGTTCACAGTCTGAAGCCGAGAAGCCTCTTTTCTGTACTTCTCCCTACACCTGCACACCATCCAAACCCATATCTAAGACCCATTTTCAAAACTATGAAGAGATGGCTTAAAGAAGAGTTGATTTGGCATACCTTCGGTTCTAGAACCAAACGTTGATTTGTTTAGGCTCGATGTTGGAGAGAATGGGGCACTCTCTCTGCCTCGTCGCGCTCCACCTCCGCGACACCATCCCGCGCGTTACCTAGCTCGCGCATTTACGTGCGCAACCCCGCTACGCTCCACCTCCTCCTCCTCTCCCCCTGGCCGGAGCTCTCCAGCGTCAAGCTCATGCGCTGGCACCAGCGTTGTCGACGTATTACGTAACTAACCCTAGGGACGAAAAGAAGAAATTGTGTATTGAAATTAAATTGGAGAGAATTGAGAGAAAGATGTGAAGAAGGAGAAACCCTAAGATGTTAAAATGTGTAGCTTTTCTGTTTCACTAAAGCAGCGCCGAATTAAAAGGGATAATTGCTTTTGCAATGTTGGGAGTACTAGTAAAATGCTCTAAAACAGGGATACGACCGCGATTCCTTCCTACAATCACGGTCATATCCACCTACTATCGCGGTTTTAGTTTCAACCACGGTGGTATCTCTCTCGTGAAAAATACAATTACGGTTGTTGTAGACAACCGTGGTGATATTGTTGCACATAATTTCAAAAATGTCACCGCATTTCTTTTCAATGCGGTTTTCTATTAACCGCGGTGATATCATGTCGTTAAATGTTATTTTTCTACTAGTAGATATTTCTTCCGTATGAAAAATTTATGTTGGAAAACTACACTAAATTTGTACATTAATCTCATCATCCTTTGAAACTCAAGATCAGAGGACTAGGTCCGCCTATGACACTTCCCAACTTGAACAATATAAATGATGTCTTAGACAACTAATTAGAACTGGTTTGTTTAATTTCACCGTATATGAATTGATACAAATAAGAAAAGTTAAGACTAATAAAGTCATCTCACTCGTCGTGTTCACGCCATTCCGATGAACGTCTGTAATAATTTCAGTTCCCGACATAAACGCAGATGATTGCCAACATAAAATAATTAAATTTGGTTGTTAATCTTTGGAAAAACTTATTTTTATTACTTTCAACTTGGTGTTTGATTTATGAAAAAAATAATAATTTTTTCTTAACTTTTATAGAGAAACCGTTGAAAATGCTGAAAGTAAACTCTACAAGTCTTCGTTGATATTAAAATATAATGCACATGTTAATGAGATTCTTAGGTTAATTAAACTTGATTAGAGTCTAATCACGCGAAGTGTGGAAATTAAATCATGTCACCAAATTCTAGATAAAACAAATTAATTGGGGGTTAACTAGAGTTTATTATATATTCAATATCTTCAGGATAGATTGAAAATACAAGTATGAAGGTAGACTTAATTATTTTATTGAATTTTAAATTGTTAAGTTATGAAGTTTCAACATATTTATTGATTTTTTATTTTATTATAAAATTGATTAAGTCTCATCTGAAATTGTCATAAACTTTTTTTAATATTCACTCATCTCCTTTTAGTATTTAAAAATATATTCTGTGGTGAATTTGTGTACACAAATATCAATGTAAAATATCGAAATTTTGTAAAACTAACAAAGGAAATTATTTTAAATATGTAATATTTTATTATACGTATTTTTTAATACAATAAGGTATATTATTCACTAAAAAGAGTGAGAAATACCTGTATAACGTCGTGTGTAGAAGGTCTTCTGTGTTGGCTTCTATACTCAAGATAGGTCATATTAAAGGCTGACGTGGATGTTGGAAATGTAAAAGGCAAATTAAATTTACGTCCAACAATCAACTAACCTAAAAAAAAACTATTTTTACGTCGAAATATATAACTATGGGACATAAAAATAACCGAGTATTTTTATATCGCATAAATATTAATTAATGTATATAGTAATAATATTTTGACATTTTAAGTGTCAATATATTTATTTAACATTTTTATGTGTAAATTTTTCTTTATTAATTAATGTATATGAATAATGATATTTTGACACTTTTAGGTGTTAATATATTTATTTGACATTTTTATATATAAAAAAATTTGTTATTCATATCTTATTCTTTTTATTATTTTTATTTTATTTTATTTTAAAAAAAAATTAATGTTTACATTAAATTAAATACAATATTATCTTTTTATATTTTTCTTTTTTATCAATTAAAACTTTATTTTTAACAATATATATATATATAACAATTAGTTAATTAATTTTTATTTTTATTAATATTATTATTTTCTTTTTAAATAATCATATATAATTTTTTATATTCATAATATTAATATATTATTATTATTATTTTATTATTGTATTATTATTATTTTTTATTTTATTTAGTCATAATGTTTTTCTTTTAAATCTACTTGATTTGGTTTCTAACATTCAAATGTTATCTAAAATGTAAAAGAATAATGTTATTTTGATACCTGGTTTTTGATCTCCATTTCACACTGTAATATTTTTGTCAAAGCATCTTACGTGACAGGGTCATTTTTTGTAGCGTGTGTTGTAAGGATAGATTTGGCGCTCGTTCATTCCATTCTCTTCCACTCGCTTTATCTCCCTGCTTCCGTCTCTGTATATTCGTTTTGTCTGCTCTCGTCTTCTCCTTGGTTGCTTTTCTTCTGTTTTCCATCAAAAGTTGTTAAAGGTTCATCTTTTATGATGTTTTCATGGAAAAATGAATTGTTTTTCATTGTTTAAATGTTGGTCTTGTATGATTTTCGTATGGGTTTAGGTTTGTGGAGTAAAAGTTGCTCTTTTATGAGGTTTTTCATGAAAATGGAAGATCTTTATTTGGTTTCACGATTTAGGATTTTGAGAAAGACCTTTATTTGTATGATTTTTGTTAAGGGTTTAAGGTTTTGAGAAAGACAGATTGTGTTGTATGCTGGGGGAAAATGACAATAAGTACTGTGTTGGAGATTGATTGGGTTTGGAAACACATGAACGTATGAACATATCTGAACTGTATCGTCAAAACTTGAACTAAGGTGTTCCCTCATCACAGAAGGGGTACCTCTGATGTTTTGTAAGGTGACAGTGTTTTACAAAACACCGCTGGTTACCCCTTCAGTAATGAAGGGACACCTTCGTTCAAGTTTTGGCGACTAATCACATAAACACATGAATATATCTGACGTGTGACTCAACTATCAAAAACACTTCTTTTTCAATGAAAAACCACATTAAAAAACAACCTTTAACAACCACTCCAAACAACAACAAAAAAAAAAGCACGAGGAAGACGAGAGCACGCACCACAACGCAGAAGATGAGAGACGACAACAACACACTGACGACCGCGACTGGTTGGAAGGAGAAGACGAGATCAAGAGACATATGAGTGCGTACGAACGGTGTGGAAGGAAAGCGTGGAAGGATAATGCTTGAAGGAGAAGATGAAAAGCGAGAATGAGCTCGCGTTCTCTCGCTCTGCATTTTCATTGTTCAAAGCCAAATACCCAAATTATCCTTAGGACACATGCAACCCTCATTTACTCTAAAGATTATATAGTCGCTAAAAGGCTCGTTATATTAATTTGATTCTTAACTAAAAAAATATAAAGAACTCATAATTATATAATGTTTTACCGTATGATGTGACATTGAGTAATTAAGATTACGGAGAAAATTTACCTTAGAGACAATGGAAGGAAGTGTATTTGCAAACTCTTACCAATGATTTTTCTTCAATAGGCTAAGTAAGTTTTCAAACTGTTTAATACTTTTAATTAGGTTCTTAAATTGCAAAAACTATAATCGAATAATTTAAAACATTTGTAAATAAATATTTGTAAAATGACAATTTTTTATGTTTTTAAAAATATTTAGATTTTAAAATAGTTTAATGCCTCACTAATTTAAATTTATTTACAAACTTCTATCAATAGTTTATTTAACTTCAATAAATATTTAATGCTTGGATTCATGCAGATTAATAAGAAACTGTCTCGAGAGAATCTTAATCCAAGATTTACTCATGTGTGACACTGCTTCCAAATGTCACAATATACGCCAACAGTTATGACTCCCTGCGTCATACGCTGCCAACTTCACACAAATCACGACACACTATTTAAATTTACAGAGCACTTTTTGTTTCTATGGTCAATTCCCTTTTTATAGACTTATTATAATCTCTTTACTAAAATCGCATTAAAATGAAGTTAAAATTATGATTAACGCATTGCTAAACATTTTCTACCAGCAATTTATTAATCAGGATTTAAGAAAAAAATTGATATTTGATTTTAGTAATGCGCCCTAATGTTCTGTTTGGAACAACGAAAAAAAAGTAAGAGAAATAAATCAAAACAATTTTCTTCAAAGAAATTATGTTCTTATTTGAAAAAATAAAATTCTAGAAATACGTTAAAATGGTTATGAGAATAATGGTTTTAAAGATGAGGTTTAACTAGAATTTTGATTTCTTACTAATAATCCACTATTTCATTTTTTTTTATATTTTAAAATAGAAAGATAATTATTTTAGTTTTAAAAAGATATATCTGAATTTATCTGTATAAATTAAGGCCTTGACAAATACTATTAATATTTCTGACCAGTCATAAAAAACTATTCTTGATACAACAGTTAATTAATATCTTAGTTAATAGTGAAATAATTTTAATCTCCTTAAAGAGATAACTTTTAATACAATCTCGCGTGTTACTCGAAAGTCTAACTTTAATTTAACAATTAATAGATTTAGATAGATTAACTTAATGATTAATATTTCGTTTTCATTCATATGCAACCATTTCAATCCTATAACATGTTGAAAGTGCGGCTAAATAAGTTTTCAAACTGTTCAATAGTTTTAATTATGTTTTAAAAGTACAGACATTATAATCGAATAACTTCAAATATTTGTAAATAAATATCTGTCAAATGACATTTTTTATGTTTTTAAAAATACTTAGATTTAAAATATTTTAATGACCTGACTAATTTAAATTTATTTGCAAACTTCTATCAATATTTTATTTAACTTCAATAAATATCGACGGTTGGATTGATGCAGCTTAATAAAAAAATGTCTGGAGAGAATCTTAATCCAAGATTTACTCATCAGCGACGCTGCTTCCAAACATGTCACAATATACGCCTAAAGTCATGACTCCCTCTGTCCTACGCTGTCAACTTCACGCAAATCAGGACACAGTATTTAAATTTACAAAGCACTTTTTATTTCTATTGTCTATTCCCATTTCATAGTCTTATTATAATTTCTTTACTAAAATCTCATTAAAATGAAGTTAAAATTATGATAAATTAATTGCTATACATTTTCCAACCTGTAATTTGTTAATCAGGACTCAAAACATTCTATTTGGAACAACGAAAAGAAAATAGGAGAAAAAAATAAATCAAAACATATTTTCTTCACACAACTTATGTTCTTATTTGAAAAAAAAAAAACAGATAGAAATACGCTAAAATGGTTATGAGAACACCGGTTTTAAAGACGAGGTTTAACTATAATTTTGATATCTTACTAATAATCCAGTATTACAATTTTTTTTTAGTATAGAAATATATATATATATATATATATATATATATATATATATATATATATATATATATATATATATATATATATATATATATACATATATCTTTTAGTTTTTAAAAGGATAGATCTGAATTTAGCTGTATAAATTAAAGCATTGACATATACGATATTAATTTTTGTCACAAGTCACACAAAAAACTATTATTAATACGACAGTTAATCAATATCTTAGTTAATATTGAAATAGTTTTAATCTCCTTAAAAAGATAACTTTAATACAATCTCTCGTATTACTTGAAAGTCTAACTTTAATATAACAATTAATAGATTTAGACGATTAACTTAATGATTTATATGAATTGAATACTGACAAATCTTGATCAAATAATTGAATTAAAGTTTCTTAACTAATGACTAATATTTCAATATTAAAATAAAACAACCGAAATTGTGAAAAATAATAAAAGAAATAAAATTGTAGCATGAGGACTAGGGAATTTGAAGTGTTTTTTTAATTAAAATAATATTAAAACTACATTGAAAATTAATAGAAATTAGAAAGGCACCTTTTATAAAAAAAAAAAATATTTTTAATTCTTTAACTGATATGCTTGAAACGGTTGTTAACATTTTTCACATATTTTAAAATACTTTTTTAATACAAAATTTCTAATAAATTAGATAATAAAACTTTACTATTATGATCTTGAGGAGTGGATTTAAAAAAGCGAAAAATGAATTAAATAAAGATAATGATAAGAGAAATTGAAATAGTTTAGATTATGGCTATGAAAAGAAAAAGTGATAGAAAATAAAAGAATAAATTATGAAAGTTTATAAGTGATTTCATTGATATGATATATTAAAAAATATTTTTAATTCATGAATTTGTAAGATTATAATATTATTCTTGTGTTAAAAATAAATTTAGAAAGAATGTCGATAAATTCTTTATACCCACTATATGCATTTTATTAAAGTCATATTTTAATTACGATATTCCGTAACTTAATTGAAAAATAATTGTAAATTATCTATCACTACCTATAAAAAATGTAGGGAATATGTTGTTTGAGAAAAGAAATTGAAAATGAAATAAATTTTGAATAAAAGTAATTGTCAAATATTGAACAAAATTTTAGATTATGCAAAATTTCAAATAATATATCTAAGTTAGTGTCACATTTGGGTGCATAATTAAAATTAAACATAGAACAATACAACAAAATAAATAAAAAACACACAATCAAATTACAAAAATTTAAACAAATAACAAAAAAATAACTAAAATAGTAGGAGTTCCTTTATCGCAGAAAGTTTTTTAAGTCATCAAATATTTCTTCTAGATATCAATTATTTTATCAATTATTTTATGTACTCTTTCTAAACCTTTTTTTTTATATTGATGTTCAAACTGTTTAATTTTTTCTACAACCCCTGAATACCACCTCAAAATTTCAAAAGCATTTGATCGTTATAATGGACTAAGGGTTCTGGTCTAATCTCATCAATGCGGTCCTTAGGTATTGGTGGGTCTTGATCACCCGGATATTTTTTCATTATCCTAATTGACCTTACCATGTTTCCAAACACCATTGACACTAACCATATTTAATTTTTTTCAAAGTTTTTTTATTAAAAAAAGTATGACCAACTTAAGTGGATGGATGGATCGGTAGATAATTTCATTTCATAGTGAGTCATGATATGTGTAATAAGAATGGCCTAAGGAAGAGGCATCCCACTATCCTTGCATTTGATCATGTGTCCAATAATGTGATAAGACCAATTAATCAAAATGTTAATTTTTAGGACCCGTAGCAAAAAATGTCTTCGTGCAATAATTAAGAAAAATTATTGGCTTGCAAACTTAAAGTATGCAGATACACATAATGCAAAAGTATGTCATTAGTATTCCAACTACACGTATTTATAACATTTTGACCTTATGTTTATGGTCTTATTATGGAATTCAATCCTATATCACGGTACTACAACAACTCCTTGGTGATATTTTAAAATGATAGTTTTTTACCTTGATACTTCAAATTAGCCACAATCAACAATCTACATGTTTCATTGTAATCTTTGTCTTGTTAACCTTCCTACAGAAGTGACCAACTTTTATGACTTTCAAGTTTGAATAAAATAGTTTAATGAGATCTTTGTAGTATGGAGTTGCGAAAGATATAAAATGGTCCAAACGTTGAAATTGTATGATGTAAACAATGATAAAGAAGACCTTGTTGAAGAAAGAGAAAAGGGGACAAAAAGAATAAATAAAGATGATTCTAGACGTCTCTTTTGGTGGTTCATTATTGCTGAAAACTATTGAGGAGGCTATTACCATTGAATCCATGGCTTCTACTGACATGAGAGGTCAAGATAGGATTAGACCAACCTAGAAGATAAGAGTACTAGAGTTGAGTTCTCAGGATGCTCTTTTGACTCAACATAAACTTTTGACTCAACAAATAGAAACCTTAAGCTAACACGTGACTAAATTTCCTTAGCAAATACAAGTCATACAAGTCACTAACTAGTGCTAGGATGCGACTTTTGTGGAAGAATATTTCTAATGGTTTTTGCCAAATACTTAGCAGTTCCCAAAATGTATAAGTTAACTACATGGGGAATTAAGGAAGGTCATAGTTCTCGAACAACCCTTTTTCTACTCAGTCGTTCTCTTAAAAGAATTAAAGGATTTTAATGAAACAATTAAATTTAATAAAATAAAATCAGAATTTTAAATAGATTAGATAAATGCAAGTAATAAATAAAAACAAAATTTTAAACAAATTAAAAAAATTCAAGTAATAAAATAAAAAAAGAATTTTAAACATATTAAATAAATGCAAGTAATAAAATAAAAACAAAAATTTAAACAAATTAAATAAATACAAGTAACAAAATAAAAATAGAATCTTAAACAAATTAAATAAATTCAAGTAATAAAATAAAAATTAAATGTTAAACAGATTAAATAAATTCAAGTAATAAAATAAAAATAAAAATTTAAACAAATTAAATAAATGCATTTAATAAAATAAAAACATTTTAAACAGATTAAATAAATTCAAGTAATAAAATACCAACAGAATTTTAAATAGATTAAATAAATTCAAATAATAAAAACCAACCCGACCTCTCTTCGGCTCTCCTAAATCTCTCACTGGTTCCTAAAGAAAATATGAATTACATGTATAGGTTAATTAGTCCGAGATCTCTATATCTATTTAACATTCTGAACACCCCACAATCGTGGAGTATCTCGCTGAATACACAATATGATGAATAGTTGAAACCGTCCACTGTGAACAACAATATTATTCCGACTTGAACATCGGTTCAGAAATTTCACAACACAATCTAATCGGTATTGATTCAATTACTAAATTAATCTAATTATTAAATCTAAAAATCAAATTAAAACAGTGATTGAACATGTAATTATGGAAAGAATTAAAAAAACATGAACCTCAGGATTGAACAACAAGGCGGAAAGATGAATGTAAAACTCTCAGAAGAGAAAAAAATGATAAAAAGAAAAACTGTATTTAATTATCTACTATCTACTCTGATTTGATCTCTCTTAGCTCTACCAAGAGAGCTTTATTTATAAAAAAAATTTAACCTAAAACTTGAAATGACTAAGTAGGCCTTCATAAAGAAAATCTGCTCAAAATATCCAGGTGCGGCCTTGTTGTCTAGCCTTTGTGTACCGACTTCAAGTCCAGTTTTAGCCACTTTATAGTTCGAATTTGCTCTTGCCCTTGAATAACATTTGTAGATCTTTAAGTTATCTGTTAAACAAAACAAGAATCAAGTAAATCCGAGTTCCGTGGCAAAGTTATGAATAAAATACGAAACACACTCAAATCTGTTAAAATTTTGGAAATGGTGTCAAAATAATAACAAACTTTTAATTGAAACCTAATTGACCCAATTACACCAAAAATTGTGTAAACCCTAATAATTACCAACTAATTTATCTTTATTGTTATAGTTATGCAACCAGAAAGTGGTAAAAATAAATAATTATAAGTAATTCACTATTGTGAGAATTAAATCAATTGAATTTTTTTGTCAAGAAAACCAAATAAGAATTTTATCTATTTTTTTTTTATTTACAATTAATTTCTTTTTGTTGTTTGACAACCAAAACTGCAGTAAATTAATTAAATTCAAGAATTCCACTCTTAGAAACTTGTTTTTATCAAAAATCCTACATAGTTCAATTCACCCCTCTTGAACTTAGCCTACATTATTTTTCAATTATTTTTCTTCATTGCATTTGACTTTATTCTTTTTCAAAGTCTTTGATCTTTGAAACTATGACTCGCTCTGTGAAAATCTTTTGTGTAATTATTTCACTATAGTTTTGTCTTCGTTTACCATTTACTTGATAAAGAATTTTGATATTCTTTTCTTGAATATTTTTTTGTCCGTGATGGACTCTGGATATTGTATATCATCTCCATATTTCTAGTTCACATGCTTCTTTACGTATGTTGACGCTTGAATAAGAAATATTTTCTTTGGTGTATCTTATGCATCTTCCAATGTTGTATCCATTCTAAAATTTAATTTGAATGTTGAAAATTTGTAATTTTCATTTAAGCACCCGAGTCAATCATAAAATCATTTAGATAATTCTAGAACACAATCTATTGAACTAAACGTTAAAGCAAAAAAAAAAAAAAAAAAAAAAAACTTGAAGAAAAAAAAAAAAAAAAAAAAAAAAGTGAGCAAAAAAAAAATATAAAACACTTTTATATC
>Ga0209700_102975_pt1 | contig 33309 bp, 10 predicted proteins | sample SiratroredBW_FD_187528 | JGI IMG/M metagenome (GOLD analysis project Ga0209700, IMG submission 187528) | Root nodule microbial communities of legume samples collected from California, USA - Siratro red BW (SPAdes) (version 2) | ecosystem: Host-associated > Plants > Roots > Nodule | place: USA...
AAATTATATATATATATATATATATATATATATATATATATATATATATATTTCAAAAAAATCAATTTTACTAATACTAATTATTGATTTCGGTATTAATGAGAAACGTTTGTGAATTACAATTAATTTCACTCAAAATTTTAATTTCCATAATTTAAATAATAACATTAATATTGAAATCTTGAACAACTCCCATAATTCCTGCAGAGAAAATACTATTTCAAAGTTAACGCTGAAACTATATTCTTACAGTTTAATCTTCTGAAAATTAAAAGCATATAATAAAAACATAATTTTTTTTTATAATAAAATCGTACTACGTACTATTTACTCATTACAAAAATTATGTCTATTTACAAAATATGACAAAAAAATTACATCAACATAAAAATTCAGTGTCTTGATACGATAAATAATACATTAAATCAGTTCTTAAAGTATAAGCATTATAAAAGTTAGTTCTTAATATTATAAAAATATTAGTTTAGTTTCTAATTTTGATAATTGTTTGTTATTTGAACTTCCAAAATTGACACGAGTAATTAAATTAGTATTTAAGCTATAAACATTAGATAATTTTGTTCTTAATATTATATAAGTTTCTAATTTTTGCAATTGTAATTTTGTTTAACTTCTAAAATTGACACAACCAATGAGAAGTGATTTTTTTTTTTTTTTACAAAATTGTTATTACTTGGCGACTATTATTGTTTTTATCGATATTTTTTTGGGTGAATCTAAGGTATTCCATAGCTGAAAAACGTACTAACTTGTACACAAACTCAAATAAGTCATCATAATAAAGACACTCCCTTATTAGACTTTATTTAAAAATATAAAATAAAAAAAATTGATATAGGAAATAATTTTCGCCCTCTCTTCGTGACCAAGTCTCAACTTATGGTCACAAATGGAGAACTTAGAATTCCTAGTGTAGGACCTCATTATTTTATATGAAGAATCGATTCTCTACGCATTTCACTCTTTTTAAACGATTAAAAAAATAAAATCTACCTTAAACCGGTAATAAATGAGTGGTTATACTGATTAGTCAAAGCCATCAATTAGTGCTGAATTATGTTCTGAAATATAAATCATTTTATTCAATTTGAAAAAACTTTGCATTCAGATTACGTTTCCAATTTACTTTAATTACAGCTTCCAAATAAGTAATAAACTGAAAAATCTTCATGTTTAAATATTGGCAATAAAAATAGTTATAGAAAAAAAATTAGTATTGTTAGAAAATGGTAAGTCCAACGAAGAATATAAGAATATAGGTAAACAAATGTGCGCGTTTTCTGGAAAGACAGAGGTTTTGCGAGTCAATAGGGTTGAAACAAATTTCTAACAACTGAATTTTACCTACACTAGATACTACAATTATATTACAATAATTTTAATAATGTCTGTAAGATTTGTGTAAAAAAATAAAATAAAGCCTTATTTTTCTAATTAAACACCTCCTTCTATGTAATATTATTTTTTGTATTTTGTCTTTAAATGTAGAATATAAAAAAAGACAGATAAAAAAGGGTAATTAAAAAAAAAAGAAAGAGAAAAAGAAAGGTGAAAGGCCAGGTCCAAGATGACAGAGACACGCAAGCCCACTACGGCGTTCTTGGGCTGACTCTGATGCATGAAACCATACGCAAATCTCGCCCACTTCCTGGTCGTCGCGCGAGTACGACACGCGCCTCCTCTCTTTCTATTAAATCCTTCAATACCTCTCCGCCGCTTCCTCCTCACATTTTCTATGGGACAGTCACCGTCCACCGCCGCGGCACCGCCGACGGACCTCAACCGCCACCAAATTTCTCACTTACATTCAAACAGCGATCCCGATTTCGATGCGGACCACACCATCCTTCTTTCCGACGATTGCTTGGCCGTGATCTTTCATTTTCTCGGAAACGCCGACCGGAAAGAGTGCTCTCAGGTCTGCCGGCGATGGCGCCGCGTGGACGGAGAGAGGCGGCACCGCCTCTCGCTTGTCGCACGGCCGGAATTGCAAGAGCTCGTTACCCCGCTATTTGACCGCTTCGACTCGGTAACAAAACTCACTTTACGAATCGACCGGAAGTACGCGAGCTTAAACGACGACGCTTTGATTATGATCTCGATGCGGTGCAGGAACCTCACGCGTCTGAAGCTGCGTGGGTGCCGTGACGTAACGGAAATTGGAATGGCCGGCGTAGGCGATAACTGCAAGGCCTTGAAGAAGCTATCGTGCGCGTCGTGCATGTTCGGCACGAAGGGAATCGCGGCGCTTCTCGATCGATGCGTGACGTTGGAAGATCTGACGCTGAAGCGGCTCCGTGGGGTCCACCATATCACCGAGGTGGAGGTTGGCGCCGCGACTTCGTTGAAATCTATATGCCTAAAGGAGCTCGTGAACGGTCAAAGCTTTACGCCGCTTGTGATTAGTTCGAAGAAGCTTCGAACTTTGAAGGTGATTGGGTGTACGGGGGATTGGGATGATAGTCTGGTTAGGATTGGGTGTTTAAACGGTGGGTTGGTTGAGATTCACTTGGAGAAGGTTCAAGTTAGCGATGTGGGACTTGTGGGGGTGTCCAGGTGTCCGGGGTTGGAGACTCTGCACGTTGTGAAAACCGCGGAGTGCTCCAATGTGGGGCTTGCGATGGTTGCTGAGAGGTGCAGGTTGTTGAGGAAGATTCACATAGATGGGTGGAGGACTAATAGGATTGGTGATGATGGTTTGGCTGCCATTGCCAAACATTGTCCTGATTTGCAGGAGCTTGTGTTGATTGGTGTTTATCCTACTTTCTCGAGCTTGGCTGCGATTGCATGCAATTGCAAGAATTTGGAGAGGTTGGCTCTTTGTGGGATTGGAACCGTTGGTGATGCGGAGATTGAGTGTATTGCTGATAAGTGTGTTGCACTCAAGAAGCTGTGCATTAAAGGGTGTCCTGTATCCAATGCTGGGATCGGAGCTCTAGCTTCGGGATGTCCCAATTTGGTCAAGGTTAAGGTGAAGAAGTGCAGAAAGATTACCGGTAGAGGGGTAGAGTGGGTGCGAGAAAAGAGGGTTTCTTTGGCGTTTAATTATGATGATAGTGAAGTTGAAGCTTTGGATGGGAGTGGAAGTGATGGGGTTGGGCGAGCTCAGGATGGTGTGGCAGAGGCTGAGGAAGAAGCTGAGGTGGAGGCTGAGGCTCCTTCAAGTAATAACAACACCCGATTGACAATGTTGCGGACAAGGTTGGGCCTTTTGGCTGGTAGAAATTTGTTATCGTGTGCCTTCAGAAGGTTGTCTAACATTGATAATGTCTCCAGTAGCAGCTTTTTATGATGTTAGTAAGAAAGTAGCAAAAATGTTCTTGCCATGTTGGCATTCCCCAATTGTGAGATGAGTTCTCATGTTCATTGCCTGTCTTTGATGTGTTGGTGATGTGATTTTTTGTTTTGTTATGAACAGCTGATAGCAGCATTTCTATTGTTAAGTAGATATGTCAATTACTCTAGTTGATTGTCTCTTTTCTATTTGGTGTAGATTATTTCTTCTGTTTGTCTCTAAACTGAACACTCGGTATAGTTTTTGATGAAATCTGCATATTTCATCAAAAAAAAGTTTTACAAGTTGTGTTAAATCTCATTTTCTCTGGTAGGTGTTATTTTGTTGACTGTGTATTATATAGTTGGGGATGAGAACTCAAACAGTGTATTATATAGTTGGAAATGACAATCACTTTTTTGAGTTTTGACTGAATGAACATTATTCATTAACTAACATGGCAGAGAAAACAAGCCATAAATACAGTCCCCTAACATTCCACAATTTAGATAGAAACATAAATTAGGTGCAGTATTTGGAGTGGTATTCATTAATTAATATTTAAAGTTTCGTCTCTCAATATAAGTTGATTTTGAAGATTGGTAACTGGGAAGGTCAGATACATAGGGTAAAATAGCTTAGACACAGACAACCGTGTTACAGTTACAAAAATATAAAATTTAATACAAGATTAGTAACGTAAATCAGATATATCTAATTAGGATTAAAATTTGTCATGTTCATTATATATACATCATCGATGTGGTCATATGCTATATGTTGGACATTAGCTATATTATATCAATTATATCCATTCAGTGTTGTCCTACGTTAGTGTAGTTGCTTCCTTGGTTGATTTCATGAAACTTTAATTTTGATTAAAATTGCATCTACTCTTTGATGGTGAAAAGCTAATAATAAATAGCGTGGGAATATCTAAATCATTAGTTCAAAATGCACACAACCAGTCAACTTTTTTTCCAAGCTATATACTACTTAATACATGTCATATAAGATCTCCACAAAACATAGTATTTGCATAAATTGTTGAATGTGAGTCTGAAAAAAGTACTATACTGCAAGTTTGACAATTGATTATTGTTGAAAAATAATTATTTCTTTCAAATATTTCATTAGGAAATTGATAAGAAAAAGACCAGGATTTCTTTCAATTAAGTAAGATTAAACATATAGGTACTGGGTTTGTTACCCAATATTATAACTTTGGAAAGAAATATTGGTATCTTGTATTTGTGACCTTTTTTTCTTGTTTCAACTCACAATACGCTAATATGATTTGTATTTGTTACCTTTTGTGGAATTCTCCAGTCGACAGGGAAGCACATACTTAGAAAACTTAAAAGACTCAAATAAATATATAACCCAAAATATACAAGGTATAAGTAATTAGAGGAAAGTTCATTTGACAACAAATTGGGAGAAAACAAGGAATTCCGTAATGCCTGATGCCTTTCCTTAATAGTATTGAAATGGATCGGCAGTTCATCCCACCTCCTTTTAATCACTTTCAAAGTCTTCATCCCCAAAGGAAAAAACTGAAGCATCTGCTGCAATTGCCTTGATGTCACTTGCCTCTACAGATCCCACGTTTGTGCTGCTATTGTCTGTATGGATTTTATGATGTTTATTTGCAGTAGATTCTTCAGAATAATTGTTTGGCATGCGTGACTCATGCTGTAGTGACAACCGATCCGTTGTGTGTGCCAACGTCCCTACATGGTCTGTTGTCGCCTCAGATACTTGATGAGGTGCCATAGATTTGTACTCAGTTGCAGCTTTCTTGCTTTGTGTATCTCGGCTCTCCTCTTCATCACTGTCTGAGAATACATCATCTCCATTTCCTGGGAGTTTACCCTCAGTTGAATTAGATGTAGAAGGCTTTGGACCAGGTAGGGCATCGGCTGTGTTTCCGTCAGATCCTTTGCTGGCGGCATTGGCTGTTGTCCTTGCAGGTAGGGTGCCATTATAGTCTATCATGACAACTTCCACCCGGAATCCTGGAGCGGGGATCTTCCTCTGAAGAGTGCAACGGTAAGGTTTAAATTATCGTCAGTTTCAGAGAATAAACCAATAACTTAAGTAGGGACTGCAGCAAGATACTGAGATTAAACCTGCATACAAAATAAAATTGAAAAGAAGTGAATATTTTACCTTGTCGAAACCATCAAAATCTGAACCATCTAAAATTTTTCGATTTTCTGTCATTGTTGTATTCATCCAACTGCCAAGAAGAAATTGTTACATCAAGAAAACTGTTAATTTGTATATCATACAGATCTTTTAAGAAAACAAATCTATAATATAAATTGGAATAGGAATGAAAATAATTATCATGATATAATATTACGTCATCGTGTTAAAAGTGTAAGGCCGAATATATACACTGATGAAGAATTATAAATCAAAATCACTCTAAATGTCACAATATAATCATAATGATTCTGAAAAGTAGCAAAAAACATAAATAAAGGGCCTGAAAGAAACAGGTTTCTGAACATACCAGTAGAAATTTCCATGTCTATCATTAAAATGAATTTTGAAGTCTCCTACCAACTCCGTCAGACCAGGTTCTCCTGGTAGTGCAAAGACTACAATTCCTTTCTTCGGTGCACTGATCCAGAAATCTTCTGGCTGCAAGTGAGTTTAGAAAGTAAATTCAGTAATCAAATTAAAATCCATATATTAGCAAAATTCAGAAAGGATGGGATAGAAAATAGTGTGTACCAATAGATCTTTTGTTTTGGGATGGTTTTTTGTGGCAAACAGAACTCCTGGGAATAAGTTAAAACATCAGGCTTTGTAGATTAAAATGTCAGTCGTAAGAACAACTTGACTATTTGCATGAGAAAGTAAAGTACCAACTAGAGTCTTGTAGAGGTAAAAATACATATCAATTACTTTGGTTTATATTCAATCGGGAAAAGATACAAGGCACTTTCAGGTTAAAAAGTGCAACCATATTAAAGGTGGACATCTGAAGTTCTGAACCAGACCGCCAGATGAATGGTTCGAATTTCTTGAGCTATACTTATACGAGATAATATTGAGAACTTATTTTTAGCTGTCATCTCATTTATGTCCATTCGTGCATTTACTCCTTGACCAAGTACAGCAATGGTTGACTCCACACAATGTCCTTTTTATAATTGTACCATTACATTCTTCCTTTTCTCTCCATGCAAAACTTGGAATCCAATACTTTGTTGGGTAGATGGAGAGAAATAGGTTAAATGGAAAACAGTAGGTAGAATGGAAATAGATGAATGATAAATGTGAAATGAAAGGTGTTTGGTTGAAGAGAAATCGAGATAAGATGAGGAGAGAGATAAACAGATGAGTAGAAATAGATAATAAGTAGTACAACGCATTCCACTATTCTTTTAAATTATTTCTCTTCTCTTCCTTTCTCACCGAAAACACCACATTATTTTTATCCTCACCCGTCCTCTCAACCAAACACTGTGTAAGTGATTTTAGTTTTGCTCAAAAATGTGTTGAAATTCACACTATAACATTGCAGGAATAACATGAAGAGAAAAATAAATGAGCTTTGCTACTTACCCTTATGATCAGAAATTGTAATGGATGGTCTAATCCAATAAGGGCACTTGTGAAGCCGAAACCCTCTTAGTATGCACCTGTCAAAGTCCAAATTAAGAGGAGCCTTCTTCGATTCTGGTACATTGTGACAAAATTACATCTTACCTTCGTCCAGGCTGGACTTCTCCATTGAATTGTGTTAAAGTCCGTTCAAAGTATTTTACATATCTCTAAAAAATTACAGAAATAAATGATTTAGAGAAATATGTCCAGAATGGCAGAATATATCACCTCTTGAATAAAACAATAAACCAAAATTATTGACTTACTATTTGACTAGGGAGGACTAGAGCCTTTCCATCTACACATCTTTTATGGTTAAAGTAATCAATGGCTTCCTCTGCAGTTGGGAAGAACTGCAAAATGATATTGACAGTCAAAAGATTGAAAAATTCAGAGTGAAGAAGAGCACAAGTAAAATTCCAAAATCTTTGAAGTTGATTATCGTGACTTGCCTTAAGAAACAAAAGAAGACAACATATCATCAATCCAGTCCTCCCCATACCAGCTTTACAATGAACAACCACCACATTTTGAATATCCTCCTTCAACCATGAATATGCACTTTGACAGAATGATGCTATAAGTTGAATGGGGGGGCAATTATGATCAGTAAATGGGAAAGTCGCAACCTGAAAACAATCCCAGTACGTTAACAGGACAAACATAGATATTACACTAATTTAATTTGATATAAGAAATTGTGTTCCATTCTTTAAATCTTTTTTCTGACATCTGCAAAACCAAACAGGAACAAAAAAGTCAAATAATAATTTGTCCATATTTATATCCAAATTTTTAATGTTCTTATGTGATGTTGTCAGACATTCTAAAATGTTGTTAGAGTTCTTCGGGGAATGGCATGGCAATTGACTGCATTTGAGTGTAAGAAATCTGCAAATGTCAAGAGGATCTTCTAAATACTTCTGTCGAGGATATGCAAGGTATTGTCATAGTATACCAAATATCAACCACCAAAGTTATATAACTTAGAAACAATCAGATTTTTTCTTTTTCACCCCCGTTTTATTTTACATAACCATTATTCCCTAGTCGTATCTCCAAGCTTTTCCCAACAAAAGGAGGTGGCTGTTCGGAATGTAGTAATATATAGTTTGAGGCATAGGAGAGGAAGGGAAGGTCCAACAAGAGGGGCGACTAACATGAGCTCATGGTTTTGTTTTGTTTTTAATCATTTCATAAAGTTCCTTAAAAGTATTTTACTGATTTGTTACATTAAAATTATTGAATGCTTAGTATTCAATGCATATTAAAGGTTAACAGAAAGATATATTTATTTACTACAAATTGAGACTAAATTAAAGTTTAGAATGTCCATTTGTAAAAAGGATACAATTTAGAATACTTTTCATTTTTTTTCCCTTGTTATTGATCTTTACCAGGTCCCATGACATAAAAAAAATGCTATTTCCTTTCTATCTGAGTGTTTTGGAGCAAGAGAGTTACCATCAACCATTTAAAATATTTAAAAATACCAAACTCTAGATAGTTACATTAACAATCATAAGCTCTTGGCAAGTTGACTCAAATTTTCAACTTTAAGTATAACATAAAGAACAAATGCACAGAAAGCGCAGGTGCAGCACACTAGACAGGTAAAAAGTTATAGGCAACAGTCAAAATTATTACGCGTCAATGCCAGTACATCAATTTGATTACTAAAGTGAAGATAAAGATGAAAATCACACCTTCCCCTGGAATAATGATCCATCATATAACCTTTCTGAACAAAGATTGTATACTTTGTATTTACCCTGCACATCAAGGTTTCAAAAGAATAAAGTTGTGAGAAGATAATTAATAAATTATCAACACTAAGTACATTAAGACAGGAGAAATAAATTATTGTAGCAAACCATTTAATGACACAAGAAAAATGAGTAATAGCTCAAATTTCTAGAGGAAGTTGGAGTATGGCATATTAATTTGTATGAATTAGCAAAGAAAAAAGTGTCTAAAATATGTACATAACAAAGAATCTATACAATAAAATAAATATTATTTTATTTAATTATTTTATATTTTTCCTTCGTGAATCTTTACATATCAATGAAAGATTACACCTCTGTAAAAATTCTATTAGTTAATGGATGAAACTAGGGGTGGGGGAATTAATTTGAACAATTAGGAAAATATGATAACTAATTCCAAGAAACTAAAACCAAGAGGACTACAATCTAAACATATCAATGATAGATTACCACCCATGTAAAAATTCTGTTAATTAATGGATGAAATTTGGGGTGGAGGAATTAATTTGAACAATTAGGAAAATATGATGACTAAATGCAAGGCACTAAAACTGCACAGACTCAAGTACTCGAGCTAAAAACGCAACCAAGCTTATGATTTACAAATGTTTTTCAGATTCTATTGAATTTACCTTAGATAGCTATGAATCTTATCTATTCAAAGGGATAGGGTATGTCTATCTAATGGATTCTGAATAATATGAATTATGAAGGGATTTAATGGTTTTAACAGGGGATATAGTTCATATTTTCCAATAAAATGTGTTATTCTATGTTGCTGGGCTGTTAACCAGAAGAAAAAGTAGTATTTGGTTCTGTTCTAGATTTCTTTTTTTGACCGTACTTCTTTATAAGAACCGTAGGAGATCTACAACACAACTTAGGCATAGTAATTAGAGAGCGCAAAGTCTTATAAAACCTATACAAGAATCCCGTATTTCCAATGTGTGACTCAAGTCTCATACTAGTACTTAGATCTCAATGCTTCTCTCCTAAATTCTGAGTGCGAATGGATGAGCATATAATAGGATCCCAGGACTGCAATAGATAATATGTTACCTTATGATGAGTTTCAAAAAACTTGATCACTTCTTCCATGTGATTGCGATAGAACCCCTGAAACACAGTTACCCCTTAAAACAAAATTGAATGATAACTGAGCTTGGCTTGAACATGAGAAACAAGGACTGACTGTCAATAAGTATATACCTCAATGTATCCAAAAATTCCAGAGCTAAGATCACCACCAGGAAATCCCATAGCAATTATATTTTCAGTAATGTATGTCATATCCAAATCAAATCCATCTTCCTGTTTCAAAGAATAAGAGCTAAAATATTAAAGCACAACAAAATAAAAGCAGGGAAGATGACTCATTTCTTAAGAAAAAAAAATATATTTCTTTCCAAAATTCATTAAATTTGGTACAAAAATGTTAACTTGTATCAGAGGGAGTATCATCTACACATATGGGGCATTGACTAAGAAGTCAATACCAATTTGATTCATCAATAAACAAAGTCAAGATAGTGACCCTTTACCTCGTGATGCTTTATAAATAGTGGGAAAATCAACATTTGTGTTATTAAGAATGTTAGAAGACAGAACATATCTTTAATAGGAGGTAATAAACCTAAGATGAAGATACTTGGAAAATACATGTTGAGAACCTGCTCTTCTTGCAACTATAGTTTGTAGCGAATTTCAAAATCTCCTATAAAATGTTTTATAGACCCTTTTTCTTATACATATGTGCATTGAAAAGCAGAGCATGCCTGATATATTGGTACATTGCGTGAATTATTTGATTGATAAACAGCAATATGCAGGGATGGGGGATCAAAATTTAAGTCCTCCCTTGTTTCTCCAACATACATCCTCCATATTTTCGGCCTCCCATTTAAGTCCAATCCCACACTACCAGTTCTATCCATTTGTAATAGCTACCCAAATTGTCCACAACTATTTTATAGTACCCAAGAAGAGGATATGTGGTTTTAATAATCACGTACATTACTCGCAAAATACAAAACGATCCTCTTGGGTAATGTAACAAATTAGGAACATGCCAAGAGGTAGAAACCATATAAAAGATTTTTGTTTTCTTTTTAAATGATTTTAAAGAATGATTCATGGCTTGACCATCGGTATATTTTAAGGAAAAAACAAAAAGATCGATACTATGCGATTTGTTATAACTGGGAATAGCACAGTTAGCAGCAGCATTAATAGTATAATTCAGGTAGTTTGCTTATTCATATAATAAATTTTAGACGGAAGTTGCTGCCAATGCAGATAAATAGTTACATAATCCAGAGGCCAAAATATATCAACAGAAAAATATGTAAATATAAGGGTCCGGTTTTTATATCCACAATTTGAAGAGGGAAAGATGACAAAAACAAATCATGCAGATGCAGGTATTGAACACGTGTTAACACAAATGCAAGTGACTCAACCAACAGATTTGGACATGATAACATAAATCAGTCATATCATTTAACCCATGTAATGGACATCATAGAGGTAAAACCAAATAAGGTGAGAAATTTCGTTGTCAACTAACCTGGTATCTACGTTTATTTTGAGAGACAATATGGCGTGCTTTGACCTGGACAGCTTTTACTGCACTCTTGGAGGAGTCCATCAACCCTTTGGCGAAGGACTCAATCAAATTAGATTGCTCAGGTCCTGAATTGAGTGGAGCAGCAGTTTCTTTTGACGACTGCGCTCGCAATCCAAGCCCACCAGTCAGGCGAGAAAAAGCTGATATGCCTGTGTTTTCGGTCTGTGAATCCTGTTGTGCTTGTCCAAGGCCAAGGCCTGGGAGTTTCAGATTTCTTGCCCATGATGAGATGCCAGAAGCAGGTAACGATGCCGGCGAATCATGTGCATTGTTAATCTGTCCAGTCACTTTGGTTGTTGAGTGTTGTTCTTCAGCATTAGAAACTGGAGGACTAGGTTGAGATGAAGAATGAGCTGAAGCTGGTTCCATGAGTCACTCAAATGCAGTTCTGCAAAGTGTAAAACCAATCTGAGTGAAGAGCAGTTTAACATTAAACAGCTAACAGCAAATTAACTAAGTAAATAGATAAATTAACACGCATTATACAATGTTGGTGGGAAAATTACTATATAATAATACATCTAGTTCACACAAGCTATTAGTCTCATAACCTAAGCTGTTCTCTGATAAATTAACTGGATGGGAACAGGAATTGAATCAAAGCAGTGCAAAAACGACCGTGTCAGGAATGTAAACAGAGGGATCTGAAAATGGAGGCTTTGGTAACACAGATTAAGCAGATTTGCGATTGAAGAAAGCAATAATTATACTAATTTGTACATGTTGCAGATACTCGTTCACCGTCATAGATTTAACAAATGGAAAAGGAAGAAGCAGTGGATCGCTTACGGTGAGTCGATGGTGATGCAAACTATTCGATCTGTTTTGCAGGGAACAATGAAACGCAAGATTTGTGAGTTTGGAAATCGGATCAATGCAGTTCGATTGAAGTCATCAACAATTACACATAGGAAATCAAAGGGAAAAATGTGAAAAATGAAGATTCATATAAATAATTAAATAATTAAAATTAGGGTAGCGAAAATGGTGAATTAAAGTCACCCTCTGTCATTTTCTTTCTTCTTTCCAATTAATCATTTTTTTCACATAATTTATGATAAATTAACAGTGTCAATTTTATTTGATAATAATTTTTTTTGTGATAAAATAGAGAAGGAGTCATAAAATGGAAAAGGATTATATTATTCCAATAATGATAAAATAAAAAAGTAGAATGTAGATCTAAATTGTCATATTTTAACCAATAAATTGTACTTGCAATTGTACTCTTAAATACCACAATAAATCATTTATCTTGTTTAATGTATAAGTTATTGAAAGATAAATTAGTTTTAGAGGTGGGATTGGATATAATTTAAAAAAAAAAAACTTTTGAACGAAATATATTACAGGATTTTTGAAGAAATATGCTTGGGTGGTACATCAATAATAAATGAGAGTCATAATATGGGACTCATAATTTCTGAAATGTAAGGGAGTGAATGCATAATATGGGAAAGGGTATTGTATTTTAAATAAATGAAAGGACTGTGTAGAATTTTAAATTATTTACAATGTTGGTGTCATTTAAACAAATATCATAGTTGTTGGTGTAATTTATTGTTTAATTTAGTATAAAATTTGAATAAAATCAAAACAAATATTTTATCAATCAATTTCAATTAATTTTTTACGCTATAAAATTATTAAATATATATTAAAATACAATTTTAAAACATTTTATAATATAAAAGTTATAAGAAAAAATGTTGTGATTTTGATTTTACTTATTGTTATCGTAACCTTAATTTCAACGTTGATAAATAACTTACATACTTTTTTAATTGAAATCTACCTGGCAAATTTGTTATCATGTTATTATAATCTACTTGAGTTGATTAAATATGATATGAGTTATAAAGCTAAAATATATGTGTTAATTAGTTGCTTTTAACTTTTTTATCGATATTCTTTACTTTTTTTTAACTAACTCAGTTTTCAAAATCTCTATTTTTATGAGAAATCGGAAAAAAAGTTAATATGCGATCTTCTTTAAAAAAAACAATAATACCATTTTTTCCACACATTCTTCTATTTTGTAATATAAGAAAGGTGGATTAAAAATGGTTTTTATATAAAGATAAGGTTTATAAGTTATTGCAGGTTAGATCAATTTAAATAAAAAGTTGCATCATAATTTTAGTATTAATGATAACTTTTAGTGTAATAGTAACATTCCATTAATCAAATAATGAGAGTTAAATTCAACATAAGTATAATTAATCTAAACTTAATGCTTTAAAATACATTAAAAGGATAGTAATATGATAATATAATTTTAATTTCTTAGAAATAAAGATAGTAAATTTTATGAAATAAACTACCATCATAATCATTTATTTAAAAATCAATATTTAAATTTTTATAAATGTCACAATTTATTAAATATATAATTTTTAGAAATTAAAATCTATTAATTAGAAAATCACTTCTTAAAATTCAATTAAGTAATAAATCATTTTATGGAAATTCTATTAATAGAAAAATCAATACTCATAATATATTTTTATCTATAAAACACACCCCTTGTGTTAAATGGACATATTCATTAATAAATACTTTACCCAACGTATTGATCATTCAAAATATGGAGTTTTTTTGGCAATATTTTTAGTAGATGGATATTTCCCATCAATAAAAATTAGTATCTATTTTACATAATATCACATCAATAACTCAAAAATATATAGATTTATTAGGATAGAAGTAACACATTAAGAGGTTGAATTGTGCTTATAAAAAAATTCTTTAATTTTAGTTAAAACATAAATTATCTGTAGAATAATTTTTGATTCAAGAACAAAAAGGAAACATAACAATAATTGAAACTATGTTAAGTTTTTGAAAACCTTCTAACTTCAAACAACTTTCCTAAATATATTATACATAATACTTTTGATAAGTTTCTTAACCAAGGTAATTTTTTTACATTTTATCACTAAAACCAAACTATTTTTTTAAAATACAATCCCACAATACTACATAAATACATGTAATTTTTTTTTTCAAAGTTTGTATTCACCTATATTTTACAGAAATTGAAAATGATTATTTGAATTGGCAAACTTTGTTATGGTTAGTTGTAATTCTTTGACCTCTTTTAAAAATAACTATTGGAAGTAGGGATTTTTAAAAATCCAATTTAAATCTTAATTCACATTTTTTAAAAAATAAATAGTTTGAAATTTGTAGATTTAAATCTAAATACTTTATTGGATTTTAAATTTATATTTTAAAAATATAATTTGGATATTTATAAATTAGTTTAATATCAATTTTAAAATTATTATATATATTCTAAGAATAACTTTTAGAATGGAATTTTATTAAAATATTTTATATTTAAAGACTGTAATTAATAAATAATTAAAAAATTTATTAGATGATAGATTTTAATTTTAACTTAATCTTATAAAATCGATTTTTAAAATATAATTTGCGCACTTTTTTTAACTATAAAATAATTTTATCCCTAATTGACATACAATCTTTAATATTCTCCTCATATTAAATATGGTATAATTTATACCAGGATTATATATTTATAAATAGTTCAAAAGTGAGTAGATAAACTCTAAATAGCTCTTTGTTTAATTAAGAAGTAAATTTTGAGTTTAACTCAATCTTATAAATTTGGTTTGTAAAATAAAATTTATATTTATTTATATAATATGAAATAATTTGTAAAATATGTATATCTTTTAAAAGAATTGAAATTAATTATAATTTAATATATATATATATATATATATATATATATATATATATATATATATATATATCGTTTAAAAGAAATAAGTTTGAATGATGTACATATGTACTTTTAATAGTATTTAATCTTTTATCTTTATGTGGCTAATAATTATGAAATTGAATAACATGTTGTAACATAAATTCAAATGATATTTTTTATATTTTTAATTAATATATATATTTAAATATTTAAACAAATGATGTTTATTTATGTATACATGTGAATTTCTCACAAAGACGTTCCATATTAAATATAATTAATTGTTATATTTTGATCATATCATATTATCTATTTTTACATTGAATAAAATTTCGCGTCCACTGAACATATCTGTCGTCCTTAATTTTTACATTATTTTAGGTTTACAAAATAATTTTGAAAAAAAAAATTGTATCTAACTATTTTCTAAATATCAAAAATACAATTTTTTTTTATAAATTATGAACTTTGATTTCAATTTGAATATATAAAATTCCAGTCTACTTTTTTTTGTAGAAAATATAGTTTTGAATTTAAATATAAATTATTTGATTTTATATTGGATTTGATTAGTTGAATAATGGAGTAGATCCATTTTTATGACTTTTTTGTTCACCCTAACTGAGTATTAGAAGTTTATTTGAATTAATGAGTAGAAAGAGTAGTTTGTTTATATAGTTTTAGTGTTGATTAAAAAAATATCTAATTTGCACAAGATATTAACCTATAGCAATTCCTTTTATCACGCCTTCAAGTTCAAGAAAAACATGTCTTCCTTGAAGCATTCGTACTCTTGCAAACAAAGTATTTTTTAATATGCTGAAAAGGTAACATAAAAAGCTTCAAAAAATAATACCAAATAATGTTTATAATCATTAAACTATTTAATTTTAATTATTTTTACTATGTATCTTAACAATGTTTTGGTCTCTTTAACATGTTTAGTAGAAAAGTCTGTTTCGTTTAAATAATTTATGTTAATAAAATATACTTTAATATAAAATAAAATCTGTACAGAATGAATAGTCTCAATTTTTTTTTAGAAAAAGGAAATTTGTGTTAAAAGTCTCTGCAAAATTCACTATTTATTATCTTGAAGTCAAAGGTGCATGGTTTTATGCAATAGGGTCTATGCATTGGGTAATGTTAAATCCGGTTCAATAACAGGTGGACCGGAGCGAGATCTTGAGCCAAAGCCATGCGAACCGGGAAGAGGGTCCATTAGACCGTTTCTACCATCTCATCTCATTTGCTTTGCTTTGCTGCTACCATCACACGCACACTTTGCACATTTCTCCTACGCCAAACAAATCCAAAAGTCAAAACTACCCCTAACCAACCATGGACGTAGGAGTCGCCGACGACCATTCCCCGGAAGCCGCCATATCACGGTGGAAATTTGCAGTGTCGCGGCAGTATCAGCACATGCTGGACAAAACGACGCCGCATGTCCTCCGCCGTTGGATCGGGTGTCTGGTGGTGGCTGCCGTCTATGTTCTCCGCGTGTACTTGATCCAAGGCTTCTACATCGTCTCCTACGCCCTCGGCATTTACATCCTCAACCTCCTCATCGGCTTCCTTTCCCCTCAGGTCGATCCCGAGATTCACGACGGCCCTACCCTCCCCACCCGAGGATCCGATGAGTTTCGCCCCTTCGTTCGCCGCCTCCCTGAGTTCAAGTTCTGGTACTATTCCTTCCCCTAATTCCCCTCTTCCTGCTAGGGTTTCGTATTTCACCACCTACTTCTGTTGTAATATTATCGTGTGACCGTTTCGGTTCAAACTCCAAGATTTGATTTGGAATTGTGGTTTCAGGAATCCGAGTCAGTTCGCCTAAGAATATACAGATTAATTAAAGAAAGAAGGGAATTTAATTAAACTTCTTGCATTGCATCTATCACAAACACAAACAATTTAACCTAGACTTGGAGAAGTTAGGTTAGGGCCTGGGGGCTGAGCTTATGAGAAAAAGAAAGTTGAGGAAAAGTTTCATTTATTTTATCCAAATTTATGTTTTGTTTGTTAATATTAAAATTACGATGTTATGGTATTTTTGTGCTTGATCTGTCCGTTACTGTACTCAAAGTTGTCTAGATTTTCGTTCAAGCCAATTATGGATATTGAAAATGCCTTATTCTGCTGATCATATTGGCTTCCATGTTATCCCTGATGAGTAGGAGGGTATAATAATCTTCTATTGGACTTTACTATTTACGTGTTTAATTGTTAGTCTATGATTTGGCTTCCAAGGGGATCATTCTTCATTAGCTTTAATATTGTGCTTTGTTGGCATTGTTATTTGTGGAGTGGCTAATGTTTTGTTATTTACTGTTTGGATTTAACGTGCAAATGATTGTTTTTACTGAAAGCTGCTAAACTTTTTTTCGTGGGCAGGTACTCGATCACAAAGGCGTTTTGCATTGCGTTTGTGATGACTTTCTTTAGTGCCTTTGATGTTCCAGTGTTCTGGCCGATACTCCTTTTCTACTGGGTGGTCCTATTCACACTTACAATGAGGAGACAGATATCACACATGATCAAATATAAATATGTTCCATTCTCATTTGGGAAACAGGTAGGTTCAGCATAACTTTTTCTCATTCAAATTGTTGTGGCAAGCAAATATTGGTTATTCATTCATTAATGGTGTTTTTATCAAGATTGCATCCTTGTTGCTAACAGTAAGCATTTTTGTCTATTTTATCTTTAGCGCTATAATGGAAAGAGAACCTCAGCAGAAAACGCAAGCCCAACCGTGGACTGAAATTTTCAGTTCAATTGAACTTTATTTGATACATTTAAGTCACAACCCCACATGTGGCTTGATATCATCTACAGTAGATTTTAACAGCTGGAGAGAATTGGTGGCTGGGGAAATTGCTTTGAGGTCTAGCATGGACGTATGACATCTGGATGTTCAACTCCCAATTGAGCTACTGTTTGGACATCTTCAATGTTTCTACTCCCTGGTAGATGCTTTAGTCTTGGGTATATGTTGGGGACCCTCTCTTTACATCTCCCTTCTAGTGAAATCCTTTTTCTTCTTTTTTTCTTTATAGGTAGGCAAATGCCAAACTCTTATTACTCAATTCTAGTTAAATAACGAGAATCTTAAGACACCTGTGCAAAAGGAACCGCCTTCATTATTTGCAATGGGTCATTAACTTTTTTCATTGTATTTTTCTTCTAATCATGTGATTTTCAGGAACTCATTTTTTTTTTTTTCTTTAAGTGTGCCCATGCATATTACTCCCTTCAGGCTTTCTTGGCATTATTGTGACGTCTGGATCTTTTTTATATATATTTTATGAATGAGCTTGTCCACATTTTTGGCTGTGAGACTGATATCCCCTCGAGTTATAGTTGCTCTTTATAAGGTTTTCTCATGAGTCAAACCTCTATCAATGCAGAATGTCCTCATGCACAAGTATTTTGTTAAAGCCAAGTACTTTGTCTTATGAATCAGTAACAAAGTATTTTTATTACTCTTTAATTGGTGTTTCTGTAACCGAGTTGAATACCGTTGTATGATTTATATGGTTGATTATATCTAATGGAACAAGGTCGACCTTATTTAGTGGGATAATGTATTTGCACAAATGCCAATTTTAATTTTTTATTTGGATGGAGCGATCACTTGGTCGGGTTGGTTATGGTAATTCTTTCCTTTGCAAAGGGTTTCTTGTACACCATTTGTTCAGGAAATTTTCCCATTGATCTTGATGTGCATTTCTTATCAGAAACATTGGTACCACTACAGTTGTGTCACTGATTACTTTTATTACATCAGAAATTTTCAATTGTCTCAGTGCTCGCTAACCTACTTTTTCCCCCAACTGTAATGGTATCTGCAACTCCCTCATCCCAGTAGGCCAAGTGAGCTTAAAGGCACCACTATAAAGCCCCCGTTTCCGTGTTCATGGAAAACACCAGCTATTTATAGTGCGACCAAAATTGTTGTTCGAAGAAGAGATGGTGATCGCCTGAATGTGTTAGTATTGATCTTTGCACCAAAAGAATTTTGTGCTACAATTGTAAACTGAAAAAAAGTAATGTTCCATGTCCTCGCCTTGACTTTATTCCGAGATTTTCTTTGGAAAATACACGTGAAAAATTTTAGAGTTGAAAGTGAAGAAAGGGGATGATGCGACGCCAAGATTTCCTATGTTGTTAAAAATAACCTAATAAACCCAAAAGTAGAGAGAGAGGAAGTGCTCTAGCCTTTGTATTCCATGCATCAATGCTCTTGAACAGAGGTTTGAAGAGAGGTGTGAAAAAAATGTGAAAATAAACGGCGGAGCAAACACGCTAGAACAGAGGTGTTTTTTTTTTTTTTATATATATATATATATATATATATGAAGGGTTCAACAGAGGCTACATATGATCGAGGAAGGAAGTTTGGAGTTATAATTGGAAATACTGTTTGCAGAAATCGAGGTTGGGCGTGGGCTTGAGAGAGATATTGCTTAGTTTCAAAAGGCGGGTCGTGGGTTCACATGTTGGTAGTAATGAGTTCCAATATTTTAATCTCAACCCTGCATTTGTTTATGAATATATCAATGATTTAATCCAGTGCGCCAAGTCTCAGGTCATGTGGAACACAACACGGTAAAATCATTTAAAAAACATAGGTTAAACTCTGTAAGTTGCACTCCAACATGGCGAACTTCCGTGTAGGTCCAAACCTTTTCTTCCAAAGTGTTCTTTCTTTGAAACTGCGCTAGCACCAACTGCTTACATTTCTATTGGAGCAAACAAAAATATTATGTTACCTTAGTACATTCATATGTATGCACGTTACTTTGTAACACTTATCCCTATCTAATCAAGGTTCCTTTTGTATCGCTTATACACACTTGGGCTTTGATTTTTTCCGACTGTGCAAGTTGAATATTACACTTTCGAATGCATTTTTATTCCAAATTAATTGGATTGTACTTCAAAAGCAACCTTTTACAATGTCTGAAAAAAAAAACATGTCTTTCCTGAGATGTATGTTGTAGGTCAAATGCCAACATTAGCTGTATAGACATTACAACTGGATAACCTCCAGTCCCTTCCATGAAATGAAAGCTTGTTAAATCAATCAAGCCAAAAAACTGTTGTGCAAGCATTTGCATTACAAAATAAAGTTGTATTACAGCATTAGCATCTAGCCAATCCAATACCTTCTGTGCAAAAACAAATGAATTAATGATATTCCAGCCTTCCAAGATCTTTTCTAGGCTTGATTATTGAAATCAACGCAAACACATCAATATCTCAAGACTTGATAAGGGTCAACACTGAAAAGTATGTTGATAGTAGAAAATGAAAGATCCTGAGGGGTACTTACTGGGCTGGTCTGTAATATCCATATATACCGTAGTAGGTTTGTGCAAGAGTAAGTAGCAATAAGACAACAGCAGCAACAAAAGATATAATGGCCCAAGGATTACCAAAGTAATTGTGTCTCAAGCTTGCACACCAGGTATTCCATCTATGGTTGTAATACCGATTCACATCCTCAGACAATGGGGAAAGGTAACTGTTATTGATGTCAAACACAACCTCTTGGCATAAGCGGTTGAAAAGGTCTGCAACTTCAGCATCACTACCAAGCCAGTGCTCAATTATGCCACGGTAATGAAGGTATCCCACATCCTCTGGAGAGTTAATCAAGTTGTCCATGAAGATAACATAGGAAGTAATGTCGTTGCTGCAATCAAAATGACACTGCTCAAAGGCAATGAGATTGAGGAACAAAGACTTGGTACCATCATGGATCAAGAGCCGTGGTATTCTCAGAATACCATCCTTAAATTTGATATCCCAGAAGCGATCAGTCTTCCTCTTCCTGAACTTGATTCCAGCCTCTTTAAGCTCTGTGACACAGTGTATCAGTTGCTGCCTCCGTTTATCAGCCACTCTTTGAGCATTTGACCTGCGTTTGATCCATATTCTAGGTTCTGGTTGAGGTCCTGCGCGCAAAAGACTTCTCCTGAACACTTCCAAGCAGTGAAGACCTTCTTGATCAGATAAAGGGTCAAAGGTAATAGTGTTTCCAAGTGACGATTCCAATTTGTTTCTGTCACTTTTTGTCATTGGTTCATCAGTTGGCATCAAAGGGTCGAAGAACCTGAGTGCTAGAGCTGCAACTAGTCCTTTCATGTTTGGGTTTCCCAATTGAATTCCCAGAAGTCTGTCTAGTACAAATAGCGGAAGCTGGTTTTCTAGCATGATCATATCCCTCTGAATGGAGTGCATTGATCCACGCATTGCGAAAACAGGATCATTCCTGGAATATCCAAGTTGTATGAACCCTTCTGTGGCTCCTCTGAATAGCTCCAGCACAAAACAACCATCAAGGACAAGCATTTCCACGAACTCATTGCTGCTTAAACCAATTGTTCCTTCATAACAGGAGCGAGCTCTTTCCTCTATCTCCTTCATGGAATTGAGGTAGATCCTAATGTCATGCTTGGTACGCTTAAGGACATGGTTAAGGGAACGCCATTTATGACGATCCATTGGGCGAAGGCGCTTCTTGCCATGATGGTAAGGACCTATGGACACAATCTGCGGAGCAAAAGCTTTGTCATCACCAGTACTGTCTCTAAGGTAATGAGGGATTTTGTAGATTGATAGTTTGGACCATGAACTTGCCAAATCATCTTGACATGCCTGCTCTAGTTTCTCCTTGATGATCACCACCCATTCAGATCCTGGTGAGTTTGGTTCCTCCCGTGATTTCTCACCTTCTTCACTTATGACAACTTGCAATGATTCTGTAGGTTGCTGCTGAAGTTTGTCCTGCTGCTGCTGCTGCTGCTGGGGAGACTCTATTGATCGGTTCCCTGAATTAGGAGAAGATTGAATCCCGGATTCCAAGGTTTCTTTGAGTTTAAGGGTGATGAGATACCAGCTCAGGAGCTCTTTGTTGAACACAGCTACCATTTCTTCAAGGGAATGAAGTTCTGTTTCTTGTCAATGGCCTCTATAAAGAAATAGAACTGCAATAGTTTGTGATTAAGGATAAAGAGTCAATTGCTATTAAGGCCTGAAATGATCTTGAGATTGTCAATAGAATTTGTAATTGAGTTGAACAAATTGTGCAGCTCATATGGGACCCCTTTGGGCCTCATAACAACACTTTCTGGAAGCACCCAACTTTCAACACTCCACGCAAAATTACATTGGAAAATGACCCTTACCCTAAAACATGCATATGGGATCTGTTCTTGAAGAATGAGAAACTATGGAATCATATGCACTTGCAAATTCCTAGGTCTTGTTTTTATCAACAATTTTCTCTTGTCCCCTTATCCTTTCACCCTTTCAACTTTACTGTTATCTTTTGGTAGATTAACTTGCTAAACCACATTGGAAAGTAGTAAAAAAACTATAGTTCATGTCAATGGTGTTACAGAATATGAAAACAAACTACTGACTTTTTTATGGAGAAAAATCACGTCTGAAACAAACTTGTATGATAGAAGTAAGGTGGGTGTGGGGCAGGCACAAAAAATGGGGAAAACGTGAAAGAATTCAAAATTAGCGATGTCTCTCATTGTTCATCAAGCATTGGAGCATATCCCATTCTGAAATTCTAAATTATTCAGCTAACAACTTGACAACCGAAACAATGAATATATAATTGGAAACCTTTATACAAAAGCTTCTTACCAATCTTCCTACTCACTAAATAATTTAAAAAGTGAAGAATGTTTTTGTTATTGCCGATAACTTAGAAAAAATGTACGTTTTTCTATAATTTATATTTGTAATTGGTCACTACAGAGTTGGTTGATCGAGAGTACATAATTCCTAATTTTTATCTATTTTTTAATTGAGGGATTATTTTAATTATCATATTAATTTGAAAGTTGGGTGGAAGACTATAACTCTTATAGTTATAACGACTTAGACTCTCTCTTTAATTAATATTTATTAGTAAATAAAGATATCCTTGATTATAGGAAAAGTTACTACATTGACAATCTTCATATTTTTCTATAATTTAAGCTAGGCCATACCTATATGTCATAAGAACGAAACTTCATTCTAAATACTATGAGTAAGATTAGCAATGTCTATTACTAAATCACTCTTGAATCTTAAGTGTAGATTAATAAACTATCAATTAGATTAACAGAATGTGTATCAGTATAGAATCTTCTATTTTGAATGTAAAAAAGAACAACCTCATCATGAAAATTCCAAGTAGTTCAGTTTTTATTTCACTTATTAAAAGAAATATTCATAACCTAAAATATTAAAGTGCTACCCCATATACCCTAAAACATTTATAACTTGAAAAAAGTAGCTAAACTTTTGAACTTGATATCACCTTTACAGCAAACAACTTGTACATTTAAATAAGAGCATAATTATCCATGGCGGCAAGAGAAAATGACCTTATTCCTCACACTTTTTAAATTTGTGTGTGTTTTTACCTGGTCAAGCTCTTACATTTCTGCTTTAATATTTAAACATGTGACTGTTTTTTGCAGAAAATTAAAAGATGTTGGTCAAAAGCTAACAATCTCCTGCGTGAATTATAAGTGAAGAAAATACCTAATGGTCACTGGTGGAGGTAGAATCCTGGGATCAACAAATTAGAAGTTAGAACATCTCTTGTTATTGACAAAACTAATAGCATGTTTTTTTTTTCTTTTTTCAATTTCTAGAGTTCTGCTTAAGGTAACAGGGGATTAAAATATTGGCAACTTTTCAAGCTAAATAATATGGAGATCCTAAACTAGAATATTCAAGGTGTAGTTTCCATTAACAAACTTTTAAGTGTGAAGAAAGGCACAGAAAATATGAAAAATGAAGTATAAAATCACACAAAACGGGAAAGAAAAGTACGTAAAACCTTTCACTGTGATTTGCGAAGAAAGCCAACTTTTGTAAATATTTTATTATTATTTTTACTTATAATCAGAAATTATAATTGGTTAAAGAAAATAATTAATCGATTAAAGTTAAATAAAATATAATAAATATATATTCCTTTATTCTAACGTAATATATAATTAAGATATATAAATTTAAATAATAAATATATATTTATAAATATATTTTATTGTATAGAAAAAAATTAAAATAATTAATAAAATGAAATAAAATTCATTTAATATTTTGTTAATATATGTCTTATTTATATGCTCTTATTTAAATGTCAAATAAATTTTATTTGTACAAATTAATTTTAGTAAACTATTTTGGAATAAATGGTCATGTATTTAGTTTTTCATTAGCATTAAGTAAGTATAGATAATTCTTAAGATGAATAAAGTCCATCTGCATCATTGAAATTCGTTGGGCCACTAGCCTGGCCCAGGATATGAGGGTATTTAACCACCATATGGGAGTGCAATTATCATAAATTTAATTAATTTAATTTTGAATTTCAATTAACTTTTTTATGTACATCATATTAAATTAATAATATATAATAGATGTCTATTAATTTAAATAATTTTTTTGAAAATTTATTTCAACATTTTGAAAAGCAAAAAAAAAAATTATCTAATTCACAAATAAAATATTCATTATTAACAATAAAAGTATATCTCATCATAAATTTTAGTTTCTCAAAATATGCAAGCTCGTATTTCTTTAACAATATTTTTTTGTTAGTGCGATTTAAATTTTGAAAATATTATACAACGCACAATAAGCCTACTAGTTTGAAGAAAAATTATATTATAAAATAAAATCTCCATCTTTTAGTAATAAGGAATAATGTAATTTGGTGATATTTAACTAGGATTTTTCATGTAAGGAATTTGATGGATTTTGTGCAACTTTATAATAGAATGTCTAAATGCTCTACTTATAAAATAATCTTACCCAAATCATGTTATTCTAATTTTTTTATTTATTTATACTAGTTCATGTAATTCCTTCTTTCTGAAAAATCATATAGTTATTTTTATGCAGAAAAAATATATTTACGATGATTTTTTTTAAAATATTCTTATATAAATTGGAAATATATCTTTTCTTTTGTCTTGTTGATACAGTGGTGTTGCTTATCTATCTTCGGTTGGAATGTGAGAGAGATATGTACAAAAAGTTATCTCCTGATCAAATTAGTTTTGGATAATTAAAATATTTAATACTGTTGAAAATAGTACCTTTCACCTAATAACTATAAATAAGTAAGGACACTCTTCAAAACAGATCTAAATTATCATGACTTTTCAACTTAATGTTGTTTGGTCAGACAATACAGAATAATACAAACTAATTAATGTATTTAATTTATTTTAATCATTGTTCATTTATTTGTTGTTGTATATGGTTGACAGGTCTTTATATTATTAAACAGCAGTAACTGTAGTTTTAATTCTATTAAACATTAAAAAACATGATGAAGTTAATGTTAATGATCAAAAGTTAGTACAACAAAATATAAAAGTACAAAAGATTGAAAAATTGTAATGATTTTACTTCTTTATATTTTCTTTAGTTTTTATATTAATTATTGTAATTTAAATTTATATAAACAATTATGGAATTCTTTTAAATCTTATGAATTCATTAAATTCCTTAGAGTGTTTTAAATTCTTACAATCTAAATATATTAAGATCTAAACTACAATATTATAATCGTAAGTTTTTTTTTTTATATAAAAAAGTATGACATGTCATATTTCTACCCAGGGCAACACTGTTTTATTCATAAAAGAATTTCTAAATATTTTTTTAATGTAAAAAGAATTGGTAGTATTAAATCAAAACTTTTGAATAATATATATATATATATATATATATATATATATATATATATATATATATATATATATATATAGATATATGTGTGTGTATTATCGTGATATTCAACTAGAATAATTAGTTTTCTAAGGCGATAAAGAAATACACAATTACATTTGATTGAGATGTTTTAAGTTATAAAAAGTGTGATGACATTAAAAAGTATATAAACTTTAATGGTTTATTTTTTAAGAATTTTATTAAATTTCATCATTTAGTTAAATATATCACACTCATCAATCAATCTCATTGAACCCTTTAAGATTTTTTGCAGACCTTCATCTTTTTTCTCATTGAACCCTTTAAGATTTTTTGCAGACCTTCATCTTTTTTCCGTCTATTATCAACCTCGTCATTCAACATTACAAAATAATAAAACTCACATTTTCAAACAAATTGTTGAAATCCAATAATAATAGAACCGAAAAATGTTATTATAATAACTAGTACAACAAAGAATGAAATTAAAAACAATCATTCATTAAAAGATTTAATTTTACTTTTTTCAATCCAAATTTTATAATGTTTAATTATCTTTCATAAACTCCTGTAATAACTCTTTCAAAACTCTAACACTTACTATATGCATACATTAATGTAAACTAGAAAAAAATCTTAATCATTAAAACTTCTAAAACATCAATAACTCCGACCATTCATAAGTATTTTAAAATTTGCAAACAAAAAAACAAAACTGTCAGAATAATCTTTTAAAATCTTAATTCAATGCACCACCTTATATTCAATCCAATACAACCTTAAAATTGAATACAGGCTTCCAGCAAGGCAGCATAACAAGTTGACATTGCCTTCCAAACTTTCATTCTGACGAACACCAATAAAAACAGTGAAAAAATGAATATAAAAAATGGGTGAAATCAGACTCGGGCAGGCCTCCATTAAAGTTAAGCTACCACCATATGCAACAGTAGCTTTCTCCATTTGATCAATCCAAATTCTTGTTGCTGAAGGCCAGCAGTCATGTGGGTAGTAAATTCCTCCGATGTACAATGGTTAACATCCCTGTTTAGTTTTGCTCCGAATGTGTAGATACTTGCACACCTATCACTTTGCTGTCATGCTTTCTCTTACTTCTACTGCGCCGGGATCTAGGCGTTTTGGTCCTTGTAGAGCCCTTGTTTGTCTGCTCTTGTGTTCCAATTAACACTTTCTCATTAGATGGGAGCTCAGGAGGAGTATCTGGCCATGGAGTGCGTTTTGATGGGACAGTGATGTCCAAAGGAGGGTCTATTATCCATCTGCATAAAGTCATCAAGTAGAATCATACAGTCAGTTAGGGATATGGACAGAAAATATGCTAAAAATTATTACTCTTATACATAAATACATGCACTATCTGTCGGATGCCACACCATAAATTACAAGCAGAAAAATCTCCATGATATGTGCCGAAAAAATAAACAACTCCATGATTTCCGGAGAAAGTTTAGGGTCAAAAAGGTTTTGGAATACATTTTCAGTTTTTGTTTCTTAACTTTACACAAAACTACACAGGTCATGTTATTGTTATAGTACTTTCTGTATTAGTCAAACAACAAACATATTTATGTAGTAAATTTATATACAGAGATAATTCACATAGCTTTAGTTTATCCTGGGAAGAACAAATTTCAGAAGCCAGAAAAGAAAAGGCAAATGCAACCTTAAACAACGCACGTTGTTGCTTGCGTGTGATGTCCTGAAATGTTTTAAGTTTTAAAATTCCGCTAATGGTGGAACTAAAGTCTCAATGTTCCTTTTTCCAGTTATTGATTACGTAATCTTTGGACAGTTCTTAAACGTAAGGATACAAAGATCCCAATCGAGGCATTCGCAACAAATGATTGGGATGTCATGGACAAGAAGGAATCGGGCTAATAGACGTTAACCAACAATTACAACTAACAAACCAGCATGCTTAGGTTGGTGTTATTTGGTAGCAGAACCATCTAAAGACTGCTGTAACCTGCATATGTAACTGACTTTCAGACAGAACAAATGACTTGATAGAAAACCTGCAATTCTACAGGTAGTCCAGATAATTAAACAATCAAGATCCCTGTAATGGAAACTCTCACTCAACCATGCTTCCCTGTTTCAACACTTATATTTAGTAACGCCCTGAAGACAACCAACACCTACAGAGGGAGTCTTGTAGACTGTCTAAAAGATGATCCCCCTCTATAAAACAAGCAAGACGAAAAGGGAAGCAAACTTTGTGCCCAATGACATTGAGTATTTCAGTTTCTCACTATTGGAAGTATATACCCAGTGAGATACTTTTCAAACCAGGACGAAAAATCTTAACAAATATGATAATCTATAAAAATTCTGCACCAACTTGGCAGCAGTTTACCTTCTACGCTACATTATGCTTACCTAAGTCTTACCTGCATCATCTTAGCTGGTGATTCAGTAGAATTTAATTAAAATATAAAATTACAGATCGTCCTAGAAAATAAGTCTACACTCCACATCAACCTATGCCCAAATGTCAATGCAAGATGCAGCTATTCCTAATTGGATAATTCTATGCAAAGCAATATAGGTTCACATTAAGCACAGAACTGGTAATAGGTACTATTCTTTGGGTTTGACATCCTACCAAATACATTTAAATCTTGCAAATATTCAAAATTTTTAAATATCCCAGATATCATGCAGAAAATTGTAAAAAAAGAATGCCAGACGACAGTACATGGAAATTGCAACTTGATGAAGAGTCCAAAATCAAGGAGAGGACTCACTGAGAAGGGAATTTGCTGTCTGTGCGGGCTTCAACCCGTAGCCACCAAAGCAAAACTTGACGTCCACAGTTTCCAAGCGGCTCTACCACAGACGTGCTCTTGAGCAAGGACAAAGGACTCTCTATCCCTTCATCAACCCCATCCAATTCATCAAGATCCTTAACCCACTCTGGCTTATCATCAACATCCTTCCAAACCAACCTGGAATTCAACACAAACCCAGACCACTCCAGCTTTGTTGGCAGCACAGGTGCCTTATCATCAATATAAACCGCACTCTTCCCTGTATAACGCAGTGAATTGAAGGTGTGCCACCCAACCAACTTATCCGTGGCATTACAAGCAGGACCCTGCACAGGCATAACCGCACCTTCCTCCTCCATTTGAACCATGGATGAAGGATCATCCGAATGAAGCAATATTCCAACCGAAACAGCTCCAATCCATTTCACATTTTGTGCTTCATCAAACAACTCCATACTATGCATATTACTATCATCAGCAAACACCACAACTCCATCCAGCTTCTCTTTTCTCACAACTCTGTTCAAAATTCAAAATTAACCGAACTTAAGTAACTCTTCATGATGCATTTTCACTGTATTCTGTGATTATGTCTCGCGCACTAACAAAAATAACACTCCATAAAGTTTCTACACTCAACATAACAATAATAACATCAATTGAAAGGAGGTAGCAAAAGTTAACCTCAAAGCATGAAGTCGCATCCGAGACTCGAGTTTATGCCTAGCATCCCACGAATTCGGCATTCGTTGAGAAAACCCAACGTGGAGAGTTCTGAGGCCAGACTTGGCAATAATCGAGGCGGTTTCGTTGGTCACTCCACCGGCCTCCACCACGATCCACACCAGATCGTACGGCACCAGCATCAGCGCGTGCATCACACCGGTCAAGTGCAGCGTCTGGAACGTCCGAACATGCGTCGGCGTCACCGCGATCACCGTCCTAGGGTTCTTAACTCCGAACAGCGACCTCTGCTCCCTCTGCACCCTCTCGATTATGCTGTGCGCCTTCATCACCTCCACGGGATCCGGGTGCGGCCAGGGCCGGATTCGGATCCCGTGCCGCCCCACCACCACACGGCTCGCGGTGCTCACGGCCGCCGTCCGGTTCGCCGCCGGAGGAACGTTCAGCGGGGCCGCGATTTCCGTTCCGCCGCGAAACGGAGCGGTGTAGAGGCTGGTGGAGAACAGGAAGAAGAAAACTAGGCGGGAGAAGCGGAAGCCAAGGACGAGACTGATGAGGCAGCAGAGACCGTGGATTACCAGCCAGAAAACCGCCGCCGGCGACTTGACCGCGCCGTCGCCGGACGAATCCAGCTGCGCGGATCCTCTGAAGCTGTTGGCCCGGCGCGTGAGGTAACTCTGCTGCAACGCCGAGAGCTTCATTTTGTAGTCAAATAAAGAATGTTCGTGACTTGAAGTGCTAACACTTACACTATTATATGTTTTGATTTGATTTTATGATTGAAGTTCGGAATAGATAAGGAAGAGAGTTGTCGGTTGGAGATGGTGGTTGGTTTTAGGTTGCTGGTGGCTTTAGGTTGGTGCTCCTCTCATTTAATCACTCATCATTTCTTTGGGTTTAAGGATAAACCGCTTTCTTTTTCTTTTTTTATTTATTTTTAATTATTCTAACTCCTCCAATTCGAACACATTTAATTCTAAATAATTGAAAACACATACGCTACAATACAACACACTCTTCGCGTGGTATCTGGTCAACGTTATAAGCAAGTCTTTTCAATTTCATCTCCTTCCATCCTAAGGTTATTTTCAAAACCATGTTGAGGACATTCCAAGCAACTCAAAATAATAAACAAACAAATTTCTGGATAAAAATAACATGTAGCCACAGAAATTAATTAGTTGTTTTTATTTCCGTTTCTTATAGGAACCAAATGTTTGGAACTTTTTGTCTTTTATCTGATCTTGTTTGTTTTCTTGCTACAATGTGTGTCCAACACCCTAACTGAACGCTTTCCTACACTTCTACTCAATTTCCATTTCTTACAATTACAACTTGCTGAAATTTCCGTATTTTTTGCTCTTTCCAGATTCACGATATTCATGTAAATTGTAATCTTTTTTCTAGAATTAGGAGTGGTGGTGCCAAAGTGTTAGTTGAATGGGGAGAGAAGCAGTAGAGTGTCAAAATCTGTAAAGTTATAGCGTTAGATATCTAAATCGAAACTATAATGTCGTGTCTGTCTATGTTTTCCATGTTGGTATGCCACTATTTCCCCTTGTTCAAACTTTCTGTAAAACCATCAAACAACTTATAATACTTTTACAAATGTCACATTGCGATTCACACAAATACTCTTTTCATATTTCCCTTTTCCCACTGCAATTTAGTGTCAATTCTTCGTATGGCTTCCAAATTCCTCCTACTTATCATGACCAGCATCACTGAAAGGTTTGCATAATGAAAACAAAATGCTACCTTAGACTGATTTTGCCATCTAGCAATTACACGTAATCATGGAATGACATTTTTCATTGGCTTTCAAAATTGGATGAAAACAAGAAATGCGGTTGGTAAGTCGTGACATGTCAAAATCAGTGGTAGCCAGAACAATACGCTTGCAAACTAAGAAATTCTTCTCACCTCTTATTAACGCATGATATAAATAAAATCGGTGTTGTTATTAGGTACTTCACTTGATTACTACATTTCACCATTAATTGATGCATATAACATGCTTTGGACCATTATATGGTTGTTTAACTGTGGTGCCTTTGAATGAGAACAATATAGGTCATAAGGAAATTTTTGAAGGAAGTCCTATTTCTAAAGAGAGGATAATCTCAAAAACAATTATTAAGAAAATCCTAAATCCTATAATCCCATCAGTCAATTCAATCTATTTAAGTTTATTTATTATCTGCTAAACATATTAATAGGTTGAATTAATCTAATTTTTTTCTAAAACTTGTCGGTTAAACTTATTTTTTTAATTTTATTGTTACAACAAAATATTTACTAATTTTATGAATAATTAAACTTTATCGACATATGTGTTTGATTACTTTACTGAGATCTCCTTTCTGAATTATACTTAAGAAAATCAGATATAATATTATTCAAAATCAATAACTTATAAGTGAGCATAGTCTTCGGGAGGTCCTGAACTAAATTAATTAATTAATTAATTAATTAATACATGAGTTAATAATTTTAAATATAAACAATATTCAACTGACAAATATATGAAATTTCATCTTTACTGTTAACTAACAAATATATTAATTCCAAGTGGAATGGAGTGCATTGATTATAAAAGTACACAAGTGTTGAAAATTAAAAGAAAAATCTTATATTGCATAGAATATTAAACTTCGGATATAACATTAAATTTAGCATTAAAAACAAACATTATGTTAAATTTGACATTAAAAACGTATATTATATTGTCTTAAATTTAACGTGATCATAATATCCAATATAAAATAAATAAGTGGACTTACAGGCTGGTGAAATCCATCACAAACTACACGTTTCGTATTAATAAAAATTTAGAATCTGAATTAAATATGGTCAAAATAAGCTTAAATTTAATTATAAAAAAACTCATTTAAACATCCTATTCTTAACCTGTACCATTCCCATTCCAATGATTAAATTTAACTATCAGAAGCTAGTTGCTGATAAAAAAAAATATTAAACTATCATAAGGCAGTCATTCACTCTTAATCTCATTTAAATAATAAATTATGTCATTTGTTCAATTATTTGTACTTATTCAAGTTATTTTTGTATTCCATCTTTTTCCCTTTATTTTTATAATTATTTTCACATAAATACAGTACACAGCATGGGCCATTAAATTTTTCGAAATGAAACATTAAAATTTTATTTAGATTTGAATATGCTTTTGTATCAAATTAATTTATAATTATTATATAATACTATTTGTGTGTTAAATATTATTAGTTATTTTTGTTTATTATTTCATTAATATCATATATTTATATGTATAAATTTATAGTTTATTTCATAACCCACTCTAGATCACTCCTTCCTCCTTCTGTTATGTAAGCCCAATTAAACACCATATAACTGTGGGCTATTCATGTTACACACACATTTATATACTCAGTTGGACCCAACTATTTTTTTAATATATTCAGGTAAATTGCCTTTTTTTTAAGGTGATGGCGAATTAAAAGTAGTCAAAAACAGTCAAAAAAATCGTGTAAGAATCTGGTTTTTGAACTTATCTTTTGAAAAGGATTTTTGTATTTTTATTTTATTTTAATGTGACTTTATCCAAACAAACCTTCGTTCACCAAATACAAATTGTTGTGGCTTTCTATCTTATAAATTATGTGATATATGTCGTGGATACTGATTTAAAATTTTAACTAAATTATTTAATAGATTGTGTAATATAATAAATGGAAGTGTGTGAAGTTTAATCCCGTCATTATTGCATCACTAAATGCAAATTTAACATCTTTGTCATTTGAATTACCGTTTAATTTTTGAAATATTTGGTAATAGTAGTTATACTTTTTATAGTGAAGGTAAGATCTTACTTTGGCTATTTTCTTTTATTAATTTTACTTTTATGAAAGTTTGATATTTTATATCTAACTTGTTAAAGAATGACACTGACATTACCTGGTTTTAATGTTATTTAAGTCACAAGTGAGGTAACTTGCTATTAAAAGATTTCAAGTAATATACACTAGATTTTTAGTGTTTTTTTTTTTTTTTTGTAT
>Ga0209700_102977_pt1 | contig 33301 bp, 15 predicted proteins | sample SiratroredBW_FD_187528 | JGI IMG/M metagenome (GOLD analysis project Ga0209700, IMG submission 187528) | Root nodule microbial communities of legume samples collected from California, USA - Siratro red BW (SPAdes) (version 2) | ecosystem: Host-associated > Plants > Roots > Nodule | place: USA...
ATATATATATATATATATATATAAAGAGAGAGAGAGAGAGAGAGAGAGAGAGAGAGAGAGAGAATATGCATGCAAGAACATAATCTTAATTTGTAGAGGTGAATTTTATTTTAATTTCTTTTGTAAATGTAAAAGTCATAGCAAGTTTCAATCAATAATTAAAAAATATAATTATATATAGAAATATTAATAAGAGCAAAATAAAAACACAGAGTAAACATAGAATGAAAGAGAAAAAGTGTAGAGCAAATTTAGGAGATGAAAGAAATAAAGCATGTATATTTTGATATTGAAGAAATATGTTTATTTTCTAAATAAACAATTAATTTTCAGAAGTGTTTTAAACTCACAAATTTTATGTATACTCCAAATGTTTTGTTTTGAGTGGGTGAGGATGATTCTTCACACAATATCTCATGGGATTTAACCACCAAATGACTAGTATATCTTTACCACATTAAACCTGAATACTAACTTTATATATTTTCTTATATGAAAATCCTATTATCATTTGCTATTTATCCACTTAATACAAATGAATGAAATTTAATTTTTATTCTTAAAACGGTTAAACATTTAAATTATTAAAACATATAAAAGTTAATAACTTTTGATGAAGATTAATTATGATTAATTTTTTTAATAATGAAATAAAGCTCTTTTTTATCCTAACATGTTCATTTCACTCAAACATAACCTTTTTATCTTAGCACGTATATTATACTCAAACATAACCTTTATATCTTAACACGTATATTATATTCAAACATAACCTTTTTATTCTAATACGTATATTATACTCAAACATAACCTTGCTATATTTAGTTTGATGTTAGATCTCGACTAGTGATAATACCCATGCATATAATATATTTTTCTTTTATTTTTGAAGAAAAACAGATTGATTTTTCAAGAGTAAGTGAAAACTAAAAATATATTTTAAACATAACGCTAAATAATTACTATGTGTCTTTTAAATATATTTAGATCAATAAACATTTTTTAATTTATATATGCATCTAATTTTAATAATAATAATAATAATAATAATAATAATAATAATAATATTAACGATAACAAACACTTTAGATTTCATTTTAAGATTATTATTATTATTTCCATTAAAAATACCTTTTTTCATTGAAAAGACAAAAATATAGAATAAAAATATACATAATTATAAAGTATGTTAGAATGAAATACTTATACTTTCTGTGTTTACGGTTCTTGACAATTCTAGCTAATCATTGTTAATGGATAATCCGTATTATTAATATCATGGTCAAAAAAACTCATTCAAGATAGATGTATAATATTTTAATTTTTTTATTTTAACAATAAATGTAAACATACAAAACTTTATAGGAGTAACTTATTGAATAGTTTTATTCTAAAAGTAGAATATACTATTTTTTTGAGATATTTTAAAAAATTTCCATATTTATATTTTCTTGTCTACTTTCACCTGCTATTTTTTTTTTTGTCTATATTCATTAAAAATTAATTATTTTTTTCATAACACATAATATATATACATTAGAATAAATTTCTTAAGAAAAACATTTGTGACTTATTTTTCCTCAACGGAAATTTTAGGAGTTTTTTTTATGAGACAGATATTAGGATTTTTGGTAACATTTGATATCTTTCGATAAATTAAATTCTATTTTGAGTTTTACTTAAAATATAATCAATAATTAAAAATAATATTATATCATTACGTATTAAGTACAAATTCGAAATATAATATATATTAAAATATTATTAAATATACATAAAATTATAATATATATTTAAAAGCTTCTAATTTATTATAATCTTTTAATTATATGCATTTATTTTGTAAAGCGCAAAAATTAAATTAGTTATTTTATAAAAGTAAAAATTCATGACACATGATTATAAATTTTGTGTAGTGCCTTGATTCCAAGTTTAATTTGAATTGAAGAAAAGATTTAATAAACATATACTCTCAATGTATTTTTTAAGCAATTAATTAGAAATTATATTTGATGTAATAATTAAAAATAGATGGAGTATTATTAAAATTAAAATTAAGATAAATGGAATGAGAGCGTTTATTCTCACAAGAAATATTTGTGTTGTTGCGAAAGGAAAGTGCGAAACCAAAACCCTTCCTAATACCCTCCCACCGTCGCTGACGCCGTCCGCCGCCGTCCTCTTTGTCGCCACCGCCGCGCGATTTCAGGTTTTCCAGTCTAAACTTGTTCTTCTCAGAATGTTTGCTATTTTGCTTTGTGAGGCGTTGTATCTATCAATTTCACTTTCACTCTGTTCATGCTTTAGCTTTCCAGAGAATGTTTCTTCAACTGATTAAGCTATTAGATTCAGTGTAGAATATGTTCTTTCATGGAGACCCCTTCCTTGATAGTTATGAAAAACGCTGTTTGATATAGGAGCCACTTGGTGCCACTTTAGGCACATAACAGCTGTTTTTTAGGGTTTTTTCATTGAGATAAACATAAACCCAATAATTACGAAATACGTGTGCGTATATGGAGCATCTAATGTGTATCTCCACAAAAAGGAGATGTCATGTGATCACTGTCCACGGAGGACGGAAATTGGGTGAGGAATTGGTTGGGCATTTGCCTGGGGAACAGAGTTCGCATCTTGCAACTTCTAGTTGTTGTCGTTTTTTCTGCATTGCCATGAATCCTATTAATGTGTGACAAAGCAACCGAGGTGTGCTCAATGTGAGATAAATGGCTTTATCTTCCTCTTGAATGCTTTCCTTCCTAACAACCAAGGTGTTCAGAAAAGCAGTCGTATCGGAAGGATTGATGATCTAATCCTTTTATTTGTGCCTCAGTAAATTGCATTTTCTAACTTCATGTGAAAATTTGAATACATATTTTTGGTATAAAACTTGTGATGCACGAATGAAGCCTGCCCCTATTGAGACTTGGTAGCTAGAGTTGCATCTTCTCCAGGATCTCACTTCCACGTGCGCATTGGGTGACTTAGCAAATGAGAGTTGTAATTCAGAATGAAAATGAGAGTGGGCCCAACGATTTCTTTGCTAACACGAAAACAATCCGTTCACATGAACTCAAGCCTTATCATATTTATAGTACACACAAACATACAAAACCATAGTAACATACACTTTACTGCGACTGATAAAATGGTGAGGACCTCCAAGAGAGGCTTTCTTTCAATAAGAAACAATCTTTAATTTATTATACTCTATTATAAAAGAAATGAAAATTTAATTTCAACAAGTTCCTACTAGTATTACATTACTATTATTTTAGCTGTGAACAACTTAAGAATTTTTCTTTGACAAATGTGGGTGTCTGGGCCAGCTTGTGGCATGCTTTTTTGCAAGGTTGCTCACGTTCAGATACATGTAGCATTTCCTCTTTGTTCCATCTTCTTGCTTCCATAATTTCAAGTCCAATTGGCTGTGTTATGGTATCTTGAACAAACAAATTCAAAAGATTAGAAGTAAACAACATTTCTAGTTACTCTTCATACTGTACTCTCTTGAGTTCTCCATTGTATTATGTTTGATGCCATGTCTCTGCAATTCTCTCTTTGTCCTACCTCCACAGTCCCAATCTGGGAAACTAAACCAATTAGACACTTCCTCAACTCTTCCTCTATTCATGCCAGAATTCATTCAAATAAACCATCTTCTTCTCCATTTTGTTGAATCCCTGAGTCACCTTCTTAGGGCCTCTATTAGCCACTCATTGTGGTTGTGGTTCTGACTCTTCTGCCATTATTGGATTGCCCTTGACATCTACTACGAAAACCCCAACTTTTTTAACTGTCGTGTTAAGGTGATTCACGACCCCTGTGGAGTGACTGAAATTTAGATCTGGAGAGGAAAATGTGGTTCTTTTGCACTTAGGATGGTAGATTTCCATTGCCGTTTAGTTATGGAGAGAATTTGATCCATGCTTTCTGCAATTTATGCTTTGAATTGGCAACTTATTCATGCAAATATGCTTTATTGACCAATTACATTTTTCTAGGTGCTAAATCGTTGTCAACTTGATTTTGATCTGAGGTTGATAAACACAGTAGGATATCTTGCATAATATATTATGTATGATTAATTTTTTCCCTAATTATGCATAGAAAAATTGTTAGTTATCTTTCATGAACTTTTTTCCATCTAATTATATTTGTTCTTATTTTTTATGCAACCCAGATGTTATAACTACTGGTAGTCTGGTGTTAACATGTAAATCTTGCTGTTGAAGTTAACAATTGATTTGATTCAGGCGTTGTGGCATCGTATTTCTGCACGACCTGATTTTAGCTTGTTCTCAATGTACATTTGCATTGCTTTAATTGATGTTTTGACCTTGAAACTTGAACAGGTGTGAGAGTGTGTTACCTAGCTAAAAAGCAAGATGTCAGCTGGGCCTGGACTTGAGTCTCTTGTAGATCGTAAGCCATCTATAGATGTTTTATATTTTATACATATCTATATTATTTAACTGTGCTTATCAATGACAATTATTTTAGTTAATTAAGCATTGGAAACTAATTCTCCATCAATTTTTGTTTCCGTCATCTGCGAGATATGCTTTAAACCATGCTAGTAGTTGCTATCCTTTACTGAATCTTTTGGTTGTTGACAGAGACAATTTCAGTCATTACAAATGATGGACGGAATATAGTGGTATGCTTTTCAACATGAACAAAATATGTCAGTTTGTTGTGTTTCAAAAAGTGTCATTGCTCAACCTTCTAATTTCTATGTTTTTTTGTTCAGGGAGTCCTGAAAGGTTTTGACCAGGCCACGAATATAATTCTTGATGAGTCCCACGAACGAGTTTATTCTACAAAGGTATGCTGAAACCATGCAGTTGTAGAAAAGAAACATTCCTTCAAGGATTAATGAGCCACAACTTTAGTGAACTTTGATATGTAGCTTCAAAACTTAGTTCCTTAAAAATGGGCATTCTTACTATTGAGGGTAAAGTAAACCCATTTTTACAGTTCAATGTTTTAAAGGCTAATAAGATTGACCCTTTCTGTTATGATGTTCTGAAATTATCTAATATAAAACTTATCCCTATTGCCCACTAGTTCTCCCTATTAGATGACAAGCAAGGCCATGCAGTATTAGATTCTGCATTAGGCACAGGGCTAGATCCTTGTCCACCATTCTAGATGTTAGATATACTTGAGAGTGAGGCATTTATCCATGACTAAGAAAGACCTTGCAAAACTGGTTTTGTAATGCAAACATTGACAACAACCACAATATTTTTATCTTACTAGGTGAGGTCTGTTGCATGAATTACAGTACACCATTGGGTTTGGTTAAAAACCAAATTCTCAAAGATACTATTCATCATGAGATTCCTTTGAGTAATTTCCTTCATTGTCCTTCTATGTCTCCCTTTACTAATCATGTAATAGGTGGAATGGTATAATTTTCATATACATGCATACATGTGTCTATAGATTAAAAAAATATTAGTAACATTACAATTTGAAGTGTTGATCTCAGCCATTTAAACTTCGGACAGTAAATATCGGTTTACTTCCTGTGAAGTGAGATTGTTCACTTTAGAAAAGTCAACCCCTAGCTTTTAACTATAGATTGCTGTACCAGGAATTGTCAATTCTTTGCTAATTTTGTTATAATCTCTTCCCTACCGTAAATCTTTGCTTCATTTGAATTTTTGTATTAGCTGCAGATTTTTTCTTGAAAGTCACGGTTTAAGCATTGTACGATTTTTGTCTTCTTGATATCACTAATAGTTCGTGTTTCTAACTGCAGGAAGGTGTACAACAACTTGTTCTTGGTTTATACATCATCAGGGGTGACAACATGTATGATCCTTACTCCATTTTTCACTTTGTTCATGGTACAGATTTCATATTGGGGCACTATTTACATGCCCTAAAATATATGTATGATGGTTTCCCTTTGGTCATTGCAGAAGTGTTGTTGGTGAACTGGATGAAGATCTGGATTCTAGTCTGGATTTATCAAAACTTAGAGCTCATCCTTTGAAACCTGTCATCCATTGAGTGGAAATACTCTGTATGGGTTTTTAATGAATGCGTGTCTGCTGGGTGGAAAGAGTGAGTTTTGTGGCACATTATACTAAAGTACGCTGTGAAACTCTCTAAGAATATGCAGATAGCATAACTTTTCTGATATTCTGATACTATTAGCATGTAAGTCTTGCAAAACAAATTAATGAAACAAATTTGTGACTATCTTACATGAAGAAACTATCTTCTAGTTGGTCATTTATTATACACGTGAAGATGTTTCTTTCAGTGAGAGCTATGTCTAATGGCTCTAAACAAACGCATCCATGAAAAATTGAATCCATAAAAAATGCATTTACCTGTCAACAATGATTATATTTGTCAACAGGTGTGGTTTCTTTTAATTGCAACATTGAATGTATACTCCTGCTCACACTACATCTATTCGAGCCTCTTTCTAATTGTTGTAAAATAGTACTTTCTCGATTTACCTAGTAACTACGAGGTTAAAATTGATACACAAGTTATTTAAAAGTAAAATATGTGTAAAGATTATATTTTTCTTAAAAATCATATACTTTCTTTTTTCTTTTTCTGTGTATTAAATGCAGTATGAAGAAGGCATGTGAAATAAAGGGTTTGGTTTATTGATTATTGAGGAGAAGAGGACTCGGATGTTAAGAAACACATGGTGGCATATGAGGGGTCTACAGCAAAGGGGCCAAATAAGAGGGTAGATATCGGTAACGTGGGGCAGTTGGGTTGGGGATATTCATTTCAACCTTGACTTCAATTAAAGACACATTTTTTAATTCAATTTCAAGCCATGTTATGAATGCAATGGTATGGGTTATCACACCAACCACTCTTCTGCATCTTTTTTAATGTTGGAGATGATTTTTAGTTGTTAAATGAGGATATATTTTTATAGAAATTTCTCTTTTGAGTTATGGGATGTCTGAACTTACCAAATGAAAGTAAATATACTGGATCGAATGTTTGGTTAAAATGTAATTCTTTCTATTTAAGGTAATAATTCAAGTGTCATGGTTTGAACTCTTTTTAAGAGAATAACAATTTAAAGGTCACCTAATTTTAGTTATGAAATAATTAATATCACTTATAACATAATATATATTTTTCACTTTTAAAATTTATATATATGTATATATATATATATATATATATATATATATATATATATTTTTTTTTTTACTATTACAATCAAACAATTTATATATTATATATCTTTAAAAGTTAAGAGAGCAAATATATAATGTGAAAAAGGATGATAGCTTATTGTTTTTAAAATTAATGAAAAGTTAAGGTAGAATTTTGAAAACACTGATAATATTAGTATAATTAGAGAAAATCTCAATAAAAGTGCAAAAATAAATTTACTTGATCTTCAAATTTTAGGCTGTAAATATTATGTGTAATTCGTTCAAGTTATTTCGTAAAAAACGATACTTGAGTATTAATATACAGATATACTGAGTTGGAGTTTGGCAATGGGAAAAGAATTTGCAAACCAACTTTAATTTTGCACATGCAATTCCTCATGTGGTGGACTTAACGTGTGTGAAATGCTCGAAAGATATAGGCATTTTGCTTTTAATTAATGGGTTGGCATGGTAGCGTTCTCTATTTTAAGCTAATTGTCAATTTTTTTTATCCATTTACTTGCTTATGAATTTATGTCTTATGTTAGTGTCGGTTTATTGTTCTCCCATGTTACCACCTAAGTTAGTTGTCACAAAATTAAAATGCAAGTATACTTACTACTTTTTTGGATGCTTCTATAAGCTACCAATTTAGTTTAACATGATGTATCAAAAGCCTAATATTAATATAATAATAATAATAATAATAATATAATTTTAGTCTTAATTGTAGAGATGAATTTTATTTTAATCATATTAAGTTTGAATTAATAATTAAAAAAATATAAGTATATATAACTAATAATAGAAGAAACTAATAATAATGAAAAAATGATAAAATGTAAAACACCTTGAAATAAAAAAAAGGTTGAGAACACAAACATAATTGATTTCCTGAGTTATTTTCAGAAACGTGAACAAGTGTCTTTCTTAAAGTTAATGGTGAATTATGTAAGTCTCTAGTATATAACAAGAATTTCTCAGGTGTGAGAAACGCATAACTAGCAAGTAAGTTATTAAAGGAACTCAAGATACAAAAAAAAAAAAAGGTGAAATGAGAGAGTGAAGATAGATGTGTTTTGGAGAAGAAAGGAGCATCTGTTTATAGGAGAAGAAAGACTCATTGATCTCACGACAAGCAATAGTCGTTTTTGGCTATTACGAAGAATAAGGATTCAGACGAGATTTGTATAGGAGTCCAAGATCTACAAAGAAGATCACAACATAGAGTGAAGATGGATTAGATTTGAAAGAGAAAATCATGCTCATGAAAGATGCAGTTGAATCTACAATAGTCTACCATATATTGCAAAAGATAAAAGAAGAAAGAAATAAGATAAATCATAGGTCTTGCATAAGATGTAATGCATTAGAATTGGTATAGTAAGCTATGTGAACCAATCTTATATTGATGAACTTAACACAATGTAGTTGGTATAACAAGCTATATGAACCAAGACACTTAGTACGTATTAGATGTTTATCAATCACAATATACACCCCTACGATTCTTGTTGTTATTGCTGTATTGCACTTACTAGGCATGCACATTCCCGATATTCATGAGTGCTTAGAGATCTTGCCAATATGTTATGCAAGCGACTCCGCTTGAAACTCGTATATATGATTTCATCAAATATATGCTGCAAATCATACACCACCCATAAAGGATATAAAAATCATTAAAACTTATGCTCATATTGACCATAAGGTTTACATGTGAAATGACTACAATAGTTGTTTCTTCTTCTTTGGATTTATTTGTCTTAGGAAGATTGTCATTCTTGACCTTATGTCTGCAATGAGGTTCATGATGACTTGACCTTCCACAAATAAAGCAATTTCCCTTCTTTTTAAAGATAGGGTTATGTCCATTTTGACAAGAAAAATTAGATTTATTTTTTTTCTTGTGGACAAGTTTTTTTCTCACACCTCTTCGAAGTTAATTTATCTTCTATCATATTTGCCTTAATAGATAAAGCTTTAGCCCTTGGAGCAACACACTTATTTCTGTTGTGTCTTTAATGATGATACGAGTGATAAGATATGGTAGTGACATATGTCTATGTCTGTACTTTAGTTATTGTTTGTAGTTAGTCAATGACCGCAAAATATTTTAATTTGAAGTTCATAAATGAATTCATCAGGTAATCCCATGTTCTCTGCTTTTATTTCTTCAAGCAATTTGTGGTATTCGTTGATATGAATCTTGATGTCATTGTCTTTGATCATAACTCAACACTAGTAGTTTCCGACAATGAATCTTTATCTAACAACATCTTCAACAATATATTTGAAAATAAGAGAATCCCAAATATCTATTGCTTTTTTTTTTTTGTAGGAGCAATAAACATTGAACACATAATTAGGTAATGCGCTAAACAAAGTGTGATGACATATCTTATTGACATGAGTCCAATCTTCAATTTGTTTAGTAGGAGTATTGTAGTCAGGTTTGAAAGTTGTAAGTGTAAAAGCAACTCGATACATGTCTAACAAAGTAGACACATGTTCCTGATAGTTTTGACTTGTGAAAACTTTAATTTATTTGAAACATCTAGAAATGGTTCCGCAAAGATGGTCTATGTCGCAGAAATATCGTTTGACAATTCTATTGTAGAGTTGTTGTCGAGTTTCATTTTGTCAGTCATAAGTCCTTAAAAATGTTGTAGATGATTGAGAACATGAATATGATTGATTTCCTGAGACATGAATGATCATTGTCCTTGAGGACGTATTTGCAGTGTGTTGCGCAAGCCTCCCAAGATACAACATAAACTTCTAGGATGACAGCGAGGAACTCAAAATTAGTACGCAAGCTATTAAGAGTAAATGAAAAGGATTACAAAAGAAAGAAAAGAGAAAAAGAGAGAGTGAAGAGAGACATTTTGGAGAAGAGAGGAGTATCTCTTTACAGGAGAAGGAAGACTAGTTGATCTCATGACAGATGAGAGCCTTTCTTGGCTATTAGAGATAAATAAACTAAAAGAAGAGGATTCATACGAGATCTATGAAGGAGTACATGATCTTTGGAGAAAATCACAATATATGAAAATAGACTCAATTAATTGATTTTTCAATTGAAAAAGTGAATTTTATTTTAATTATAATAATTATATACAAGTAACAATAGTATAAAAAAGAAACTAATAATAATAAAAGAAAGAAACTAAAAATGGAAGGATAAAATGTAAATATATATATAATACAATTAAGAATATGAAATAAAATAAAATAAAATATATGAAAAAAAAGACTTAGGAGATGAAAAAAAAAATACGTTATTTGAGATTTAAGAAGCATCTTCATATTCTACATAAATACTGATAATAATTAGTAATTATTATTAACTCTGTAATGCATAATCCAAAAAAAAAAAAAAATTCTTCTGTGGTAGTTAAGGATGGTTGTTTATGTACTGTGATATGAAATTCAAAGTTTGATGTTTACTAAATGAAACCTAAATGTCAAGTGTAGATCCTTTTGTGCCTTAACCAAATTGTTTAAAAAAAATGTGTAACAAAATTTGAATTTTGAGATTCAAAATAAGATATAAAATCTTATTTTACTTACCAAGATTTGGAGGAGTGCAACTGTGCAACTCATCCTTGCACATATTTTTCTTGCTTTAATTTATCCATGTTTCTTGCTATATTTAAACCAAAATAGATAGTCCCCAATTGACTCAAATGTAATCAAATGCATTTAATTATAATAAAATTATTACTAAAATAAGCTCTACATTTTACAAGTCAAATAAATAAGAATTTTCTTAAATAAATGCTTATAGTTATTATTCTTAGTATGAAAGGTCTATTCTAGTTTTTTTTTTTTTTCATTTATTATCCATGCATTCATAATGATAATGATATCTTTTTATTAAATAATTAAAGTTTAATTTTTTACTCTTAAAAAGATTGAAAATTAAAGCCAGTAAAAGTGTAGAAATATCCAATAACTTTAATAAAGATTAAGTGTGGTGTTAATATTTTTTTTTGATAATGAAAAAAATGTTTCATTTTATCTTAACATGTATAACGTACTTAAACACGAAGTTGCCATATTTAGTTTGATGTTAGATCTTAACTATAGAGAGGAACCGTGCAAGTATAATATATTTACACTTCCCTTTTCAAGAAAATAAATTGATTTTTTTAGGATTTGAGTATGGATGAAAAATAGAAAATATATTTTAATGATCACACTAAATAATTGCTAGATATGTCTTTTAAAATAGTTAGTTTAATAAACATTTTTTTTTTGTTTATATATAAGTTAGACATGCATCTAATTTTAATAATAATAATAATAATAATATTTTACACTTCATTTTACAACAATAATAATACTAATTATTTTTTTAAATATTATTTTCTTATACAAAAGAAAAAAATATTGAATGAAATAAATATATTTATAAAGTATGATAGAAAAAAAATACTTATATTTTTGGTGTTTAAGGTTTTTAACTATTCTAGTTCATCATTGTTTCTAATAATGGATAATCGGTATTAATATTATGGACAAAAAAACTCATTCAAGGTAGATGTATAATTTTTTAATTATTGATTGTTAAATAATAAATATAAAAGTATAAAAAAATTATTTCATGAGAGAAAATTATGTAATAGTTTTATTTTAAAGATAGAACAATTTTTTGAGATATTTTTAAATTCCGTATTTATATTTTCTTGGCTACTTTCACTTTTCTTCTTGTCTATGTTTATTAAAATTAATTTTTATTTTTTAATATACTCATTATATATTTATATATAAATTTGAATAGATATCTTAAGAAAAACATTTGTAACTTATTTTTCCACAACAGCATTTTTAGGAGTTCTTTTTCCGATGAGAATAATTTTAGGATTTTTGGTAGCATTTGATCTCTTTCAATAATTTTAATATATTCAATTCTATTTTGAATTTCACTTATGTCATCAATAATTAAAATTAATATTACACAATAATATTTTATTATTTGTGTGTGTGTGCACTTGAAAGTTATTAAGTTACTATATTTTTTAATCATATATTTACACATTTATTTTGATAAAAAACTAAATATAAGTTGTTTTTAAAAAAAAATAATTCAAAACATAATCTCGTGGATTATAATTTTTTGTGTAGTGTTTGATTCCGAGTTGAGTTTTAATTGAACAAAAACTCTAATAATTTATTTATATATTTATTCTCACAAGAAATTTTTGTGTTGTTGCGAAACTGAAAGTGCGAAACCAAAACCCTTCCTAAGACCCTCTCACAGTCGTTGACGCCGTCCCCGCCGCCGTCCGCCACCGTGCTCTTTGTCGCCACCGACGCTGTGTGATTTCAGGTTTTCCAATCCAAACTTCTTCTTCTCAGAATTTTTGCTATTGTGCTTTGTATGTCGTTGCATCTATCAATTTCACTGTATACCTTTTCACTCTGTTTCTGCTTTAGCTTTCCAGAGAATGCTTCTTCAATTGATTGAACTATTAGATTCAGTGTAGAATATGTTCTTTCATCGAGACCCCTTCCTTGATAGTTATGAAAAACGGTGTTTGATTTAGGAGCCAGTTGGTGCCACTTGAGGGACGTTAACAATTATTTTTTAGGGTTTTTTTGATTGAGATAAACATAAACCCAATAATTACGAAATAAGTGTGCGTATATGGAGCAGCTAATGTGTATCTCAACGAAAAGTAGATGTCCTGTGATCATTATCCATGGAGGACGTGTTTATAGGGTAGGGGAGAGAGTAACGGAAATTGGGTGAGGATTTGGTTAGGCATTTGCCTTCGGAACTCGTGTCTTGTAACTCTAGTTGTTGTCTATCCATATTTTGAAATTCTTTAAAATTTTGAAATTCTCTAGCTATATACAACCTTATCTACTTTGTCAAATCTTGTAAATGAAAGAAATCTAAATAATTTGTGTGAATGAAATTTTTTACGAATGATGGTATGCAATTATTAACAATTCAACTTGCTGGTATTTTATATTCCTTAGAATTTTCAAATGAATGACCCTAAAGCACAGGCACATCGCATTGAAAGATACTTTTTACATTCATCCTAGAGCCCATTCTTTTTGCTGCTTTGGGGATGACTAATCTTTATCCTAACCCATCTAAATTGCATGTACAGTCAAAAAGGTCCCGAACTTGACTTGAATGCCAACTTAATTCAGAGCCAGTTTTATTATTTTAAAACACTGCTTTGACAAACTTGTTTTGTGTGATCTGTCTTTTGATTTTACAACCTTATTCTTTGTTTCTCATTGCAAGTTTGTTGTTTGCGACAGAACACTTATACCTCAAATCTGATCTTAATTGTGACATACTCTTTTTCCTTTAAATAGTTATACCTTTTTCTTCAATACAAGTGAATAATTTCAATGGAGAACGGAGACATCCCTGAGGATGCCAATGAGCGTATGTATATGAACTTTTTTTTTTTTTTTTTTTTTTTCTGGATTTTCTTTTCTCTAATTTTATATATACATATGGATATGATTATTTTGTTTTTTGTATTGTGGCATTTACAGATTGCCCAGGCCCTCAGTCTGAATCTGCTGGAAAATCTGATGCATGTGAAGGATGCCCAAATCAGCAAATTTGTGCCACTGCCCCCAAAGGACCTGATCCTGGTACTCTTTATCTTTTTTTTTATGCACCTTTCCAGCAACTATCAATTTCTAAAGAATGACATGATTTATTTGTGGAAGCATGTTGTAGATTATTTAGTATATACAGTGCTAGTGTATGGCTTCCCCCTAGGCTTTGTTATCACTGCTTGTATGGATTGACTAGTTTGGGAAGGGAGTCAATCTCTACCTCCAGTCATACGCTTGGCAGGCAAGTAGGATTTTGGGATGCTATTGTAATGTCAAGAAATTTTAAGCAAGGACTGGGAAACATTTGGGGTTCATTGTTTTGCTTAGTTTACAATCTAATTGGCTGTTAATTCTGTGGACAATTGATTGTGGTTATTACCATTTGAAGCTCTTAAATGTGAACTGTGGATGTCGTTAAGAGTAATTAAGTAAAGTTTAGCTTCAAATAAACTTCTTTTCTGATTGTCCTATTCAAATTAATAGAGTCCATTCGGAAAGATTGATTTGATTCTGATCTATATGAATTTTAGAATATTGTTTCCTGAAATTTGTTGGTATCTTATTCTCTTTGGGTTAGTCTTGTCTGTTTTAGAACCTGAGTTAGTGTTTGTTATTTCAATGTGACCTATCAGTATAAAATGCATTTTGAGCGTCAGTGCCAACCCTTCATATTCAAATTTTCAATTGTCGAACGAATTTTATAGTTCTTAGTATTGTGCTTTTGTAGCTGTCAACTTTTTACACTGTAAAAGCTAACACAGCACTTAGTAATCAGTTCCTTCATATAATCTCTTAGAAGACTAGAACATATATTCTAATGAACCATATGTGTTGGATATCATTCAAGTGTAGACATAAATTATCCTCAATTAGAACACTAATTGACATGATAATAAGCTTAATGGAATGCCAGACCTACCGAATGGTTAAGCTAGCTATCTAGCAAACATAATTAGGCCTGTGACAGTTACAAAGTGAAATAATGAAAGGTACAACACGACACAGGCAGAGAAGAAAAAGAGTGCTCAACAGGTTGTAGATATTCTTGGGTCCTCACAAACAAATAATGACTTGAGGTGACTGGACAGAATAAAAATGTCCAAACTGTAGTTAGTGTGTTGCTCATGGAGGATGGGAACAGACTATGAGCACCCAGTACAGCCTCTCAAAACGGAGTGCATTCTTTTTTTGTGACAATATGTTTGGAGTACTACATTGAAAAGCATTTTGCCATTGCTTTGCATCCAATCAAGAGTTTTCTGCCACAGGCTCTATTTTTCTGAGTCCAGTTTGAATCAGACCTAGGTGTGACTTAGTATGTTCCATTAATTCTTGAATGTCAACGGTATTTGTTTATTTTTTGTAGCTGAAACCAAAAAATAGGGAGGTCTAAAACAGCTCTAAAATTTTTCACCTACTACTTGGTCGAATTGAGATATTTTTTTGTTTTTCCTTGGAGTTCGCAAAAATGTTGGGATCATATGGCACTAATAAGAAAGAACCACGAGTTTAACTGTATTTTACCGTTTGGTGGTGTTTTTGTCATGCTTTCACTCACAGAAGGTTTGTACAATTATCTAGCTTAGGAAATGATTTATATACTGTGTTTTTGTCCCTCTTATTCCCCTTCAGTTGATGGTTTACAGTGATAAAATCATTTTTTCTTAATGGCTAGACCATGTGCTTTCTTGCTGTTTTGTTTTTTCTGTAGTACTCTTAGGTTGTGTTTGGATAGGGCATTTAAAAAACATTTTATAATCTAAAATGTTGAGAAATTGAATTGCCTTCATCTTTGAAAAAATTGGTCCTTCTACCGTTGTTTTTGCAGATCTGGTTGCCATTGGAGAAAGAATGGCTACTGTGAAACACAAGATATTGGTCTTGTCAGGAAAAGGAGGAGTTGGTAAGAGCACATTCTCTGCCCAGCTGGCATTTGCTTTAGCAGCGAGGGATTTTCAAGTGGGTCTTCTTGATGTTGATATTTGTGGTCCAAGCGTTCCAAAGATGCTTGGCCTAGAAGGTCAAGAGATACACCAGAGCAATCTTGGTTGGTCTCCTGTGTATGTGGAGTCCAATCTTGGGGTCATGTCAATTGGGTTCATGCTTCCCAACCCTGATGAAGCTGTTATATGGAGAGGTCCACGCAAAAATGGACTTATCAAGCAGTTTCTAAAAGATGTCTACTGGGGTGAACTTGATTTTCTAATCGTCGATGCTCCACCAGGAACCTCAGATGAACACATTTCCATTGTTCAATGCCTTGATGCCACTGGAGTAGATGGTGCAATCATAGTGACCACACCTCAACAAGTCTCTCTAATTGACGTGAGAAAAGAAGTGAATTTTTGCAAGAAAGTTGGCGTGAAAGTTCTTGGGGTTGTAGAGAATATGAGTGGTCTGTGCCAGCCCATCACAGATTTCAAGTTTATGACAATGTCTGATGACGGAGAGCAGAAAGATGTTACACAGTGGGTTTGGGAATATGTGAAAGAAAAAGCACCAGAGATGCTGAATTTGATTGCTTGCACTGAAGTATTTGATAGCAGTGGTGGGGGAGCAGTGAAAATGTGCAGTGAAATGGGGGTACCCTTTCTTGGTAAAGTTCCTTTAGATCCACAGCTTTGTAAGTCAGCTGAAGAAGGTACATCCTGCTTTGCTAATAAAGATTGTGTTGTTAGTGCTCCGGCATTAAAGAAGATTATAGATCAGTTGATTGAAACTCATGGGTGGTCAATGTTATTGAATAATGGAGCTTAGGAGATATTTATTGATTTATGGTGATCTTTGTAAATCAAAATCTAATTTTATCTACACACGGAAAACTTTCCTTGATATTTTACAGTGAAATAAGTTGTCATGTTTGTATCGACATCGTAAGTTATATTCTGAATGCCATGTTTTTTTTGTCTGTTACTGATTTTTGAGTGTATTCCTTAAATACATTGGATTCTCTAGCTATCGTTTAGTCGTTATTTGAGTTGCATTTGAACAATGCCAAGTTGAGTGGACACTGTTCTATAAGAATTTCAAAAAATATGAATTGAATTTTTTTATAAACTGATTTTAGTTTATGTACAAGTAAAAGAGGAAAAATATAATCAAAATGATATGAAAGAATTTTTTATATATTAATTTATATGTAAATCAATTTTAATTTATAGAGGTATTTCTTGTTTTTATCTTTTTTTGTTGTTGAGAGTTTCGTTCAAACATGTATGTAGTCGAATAACACTCTTAAATTTTATGCGTGGTGAAATATTCATGCCTTGGTGTATAAAATTACGAATATTTTTTTTATCAAACAAGATATCAGAGATTAGGTTGAAAATTCACAGAATTTGTTATTTAACAATTGTTCTTTATACTTTATACCTAATCATTAATCGTTTTGAACACAATTACTTGAAAAAAATATCCATGTTTTACGATTATGCTATAAAAAAAATATTTATACAGTAAACAAAAGAAATTATCTTAAAATAATCTCTTCTATAGCATTTAAATACATGTTTTATTTTATATAACCAATATAATTGTAATAATTGATGATATCCATGAGTACTAAAATAATCTTTAAAATAATTCAATCTGAAGCGACACTAATGCTGAAAAGCAAATTGATGTGATCTTAGCACTTAATTTTGGTTACTCGAATGAGATTCCAATGTTTATAAATTTTTTGGTTAGTTTTGGCACTTAATTTAATTTTTATTTCTATATTATAAATCTTTAAAAATGGACGATGAATTATAATTATGATAAAACCTTAGATCGAAAAGTAAATTCATAGTAAACCAAAACATTGGAATCTCATTCAGGAATAAAAAAAGTTCCTTGCTAGAAAATGAGATAGGTCTTGGGTGTTTTTTTTTTTTTTTTTTTTTTTTTTTTTCTTTTTTTTGGGAAAAAAAGTTATATATCCTTTTCTATGTGCCTACAACAACAGATAAAATGTCTACAAAATAGGGGTCCATTTATTTTATTCATAACTAATTATCCCAAGATAGTCGTAAAGGGTGGATAATAAGATTATCTTGATTTAATTAATGTTCTAATTGAACTGATAGATTAGACCTCCTTGAAATTAAAATTCTAACTAAATAGTTTAATATCGCTTTCACCAGTTTTAATAAAAAATAAATTCCTTGCCAAAAAGTCCACAACTAACGTCATAGTAGAATAAAGTAAAAAAAAAAAAAAGTTGTAAACTCCTCAAAACTAAAAATATAATTAATTCATACATATTTACTTTTTTAATTAATAGTTAAACATTCCACTACAACATAAAAAAACAATTTTTTTTATTTAGATTATAATATGTTAATTGTATTTTGGGGTTTGAGGTGGATATTTGTAACATGGCGTGAACGTCTTTATTCCGTTCGCATGGAACGATGATAGTTGAGTTGCGAAAGTCTATTCCCTCCTAACTACGACGACGTTCAGTGTCACATAATTTAATGTCAGTGTTCAGAGCACACGCACCGTACGTGCTCACGCTTCTGAAAGAACCCATCTTCTTAATTCTCTTTCTCCCCAAAACATAAACTCACATAACAGATTAAATTCCCACACGCTCTCTTCTCCATGTTTCTAATTCAGGTTTCTTCTTCATTCTCTGTTTTCCACTTCTAACCCTTCCTTTTCTTAGCCTTATTCTTCCTTTTCAGGATCTCTTCTCCCTCCGCCGCCTCCACCACGTCTTCTCAGGTACTTCAAATTTCACCTTCAATTTCACACGCCACAACCTTCAATTTCACCACACTCCACATTCTACTTCAAATTAAATCGCAAACGCCTAATTCAAACCACTAATCACAATTTTCTCAATAAATCATCCAAAATTAACCTAAAATTTAATCGTATCTCATTTTACTTTCTAATGCCTCAAATACATGTACCGCTTTTCATGTTATTCCACCTCCACTAAATAGAGACAACATTTCACAAACGGAATCCATTCATACGCTAATATTAATAACCGAATTAAGTACTAACATATCACCACCGACTGCATACATATATATAATATGAGATTATTCTAATTTAATTACTTGTTCATATAATTACTATTTTTATGCTGTAATTTTAGTTTTCAATCGAATTTGAACTGTGTTTGTATACATGTGTTAAATACTGTTTTTATTGTGTAGTCTTAGTAGGTTGGAGTTCCATTGTGTGATGAATAACATTCTTTTTATTGTGTAATTTTAATCAGTTCAAACTTGATTATCTTATTCGGATATATGATTTTGAAAGAAAAAAAAAAATAAGAAAAAGAAGAAGCAATAATACAGTCTAATTAATGGTTATTAATTCGGCTATTTTTTTGTGTTGTTTTTCTCGAAGCAGAGTCGGTTTTGCAGTCTCTAGGGGAGTCCTTTACGAGTTCGAGTTGCGGAAGCACGGAGTTGGAGCCATGTCGCGACGAGTCAACGGCGTTAGTTTTGAAATTCGTGGCGATGGCGTCGATTTTGGTGGCCGGATTTGGGGGGATCGTGATTCCGCTGGCGGGAAAGTCGCGGCGGTTGCTGCGGCCGGGCGGGGACGCGTTCACGGCGGCGAAGGCGTTCGCGGCCGGGGTGATTCTGGCCACGGGGTTTGTGCATATGCTGAGGGATTCCTGGGAGGCGCTAGGGCACCCGTGTCTGAGAACGCGCTTGGGCGCGTGGGTGAGTTTTCCTTTCACCGGTTTCTTCGCCATGGTGTCAGCGCTCTGCACTCTCCTCGTTGACTTTATGGCGACTGCGTACTACGAGCGGAAGGAGGGGCTTGGGCGCGTGGAGCTTGCGAAGGTTGTTGAATGTGGGAGCGATGAGGAGGCGTTGTTGGAGACGGGAATAGTGGAGGTTAACGATGTTGGGGGAGAGGGAAGTCACGCGGTGGTGCACGGTTCACACTCCCACTCGCACCACCGTGATGACGTGGAAAGTACCGTTCGGCACCTCGTCGTTTCACAGGTAACACACTCACTATTCCTTGTCTGCTTAAATAATTTTGGTTAAGATTTACTAGGAGTTAAGCATAATGAGAAATTTATTAAATAAAAAATACAATTTACATTAAATTATAATTTTCATTAAATATTAATTAATAAGAAAGAGTATTTTTAAAAGAGTGTGTTATAAAATATAGATTGTTTCTTCCGTTGGAAATTTACTTGCTTTCCTCCATTAGTTAGGGGATGGTAAACGTGATTTTGAATAAAAATATTTTATGAATTAAAAGATATTTAGAACGGAACAAATATTAGATAACACTCTAACGTAATTATTATAATATTACTAGTCTTAATAGACATCATAATTTATAATTGAATGAGATTTAGAACGAGAGAAGTGTTAAATATTATCTAATACATTCTTTTACCTTCTTTATTATCAGTAAAACAATATTAAGAATTAGAAAATTTTTAAGTACAACTTATTTAATAGTTCTTGCAGTCATGATTTTATCATTTTAAATCAAATCTGTTTAGTAGAAGAGTGTGTTACTGTCATGAATAGCCTGTTATACAATATTGTTGTTAATACTACTCATGAAAAAGTATTTATGTTACTAATGTGAGTTAATTAAATTTCAAGTTTAGTTTTAAATTTATTGCGATAAATTAAACATTTTATATTAAGAATTTGTTTTCACACTGGTGCGCAATTGAAATTTTGTTTTCAGCCACACAAGCACTTCTAAGCTTCAAAATAATTTTTTTTTAAGAAAAAAATTATTATTAATAAGTGATTGTTAAATTATTGTGGATGTTTACAATTATAAACAAACAAATAATTAAAAGTGCCTTTTAGTGTTTCTGAACATATCTTCAAGTGATAAATGTTTTTAACTTATTGTTGTTTCTATTTTTTTTTTCCTAAATTTAAACAAACATCTGAAAAATATAATACATGATTTTGTTATTAAAAGAATGATATTTTATATATAAAAAAAAAAAACTCGAACAAACTCACCAAAAAACCGTGAAAACAAATGGAATACTCAGTGGTTGTTTACAAAAATAAGTTTTATACAAACTTGTTTCTGAAATAAAATTTGTGAACATAAATTACTGTGTTTCAAATTTAACTTCAACAGAAATTAATTATAAATTGCTAGTAACACACTTTTTCATTACATATTTTATTATTGGTTAAGATTTATCAAAAATTATAAAATTAGAAAACATTTACTAAACGTTTGACTAAAAAAAAGTTATAATTTTAATAAATTTGAACTAATAAACCTATATATAAAAACGTTGTACATCTTCAAGAAAAAAAAAATTAAGATATTGAAGCACAGTTTTTTAATGGTTATCAATTATTCATTGGCCATTGCGTGCAAGAATCATTTTCGGTTGCTTGGTCTGTAAGACATCGAGTCCTAAAGTAAGTCCACCAGATTTTGTTGACCTTTTGAATACAACAATGGATGGACCAGCCGGGATCTAAAACAAGTGGACCTGTCAATCGAATCAAATTATTGTTTAGCTGAACTAAGTTTGTTCGATAAAATAATCTAAAACTTCTCATTATCGGATCCTTTTCTTTCACATAGCACCCACTGCATATGCCATTGTTCTCTCTTCCCTCCCACCCAAACTTACATTAAAAGAATGGAAAGAATAATTTTTCTCTTCATTTTAATTTATGTGCACTCTTAATTCAAAGAATTTTACAGCTCTTAGCCAGACAATAATCACCAATATATGGTTTTTCAAATAATTATTACAAAATTAAACAATTTTATCAAATAGGGTAAGATGTAGCGTATAAATCTTTATTTTAATGAATTCTTTTTAGTTTAGTATGGGAAATGTTAGATGCACTTTATCTCTATACACACCATCGTTAACTTAAATTTGTTAAAAAATACCCTAACAAAATTTTGTTGGTTTACCTTCTTTTTTATTTTATTTAATGACCCTCACTTAAAAGTTTTGTAGTTTGTAATGAATGTAAAGGAATAGTAAAATACTATGAATTTTCTTAAACTTCTGAAATAAAGGGTGCATGAAGATTGCTTAAAGTTTATGTTGATTAATAATAATAGACAAATAACAAACTATGCAAATTTCTGACGTCTAACTTGTATCTAGGTATTGGAATTTGGGATTGTATCTCATTCGATGATAATTGGGTTATCTCTAGGAGTTTCGCAAAGCCCTTGTACCATGAGACCCTTAATCGTGGCATTATCGTTCCATCAGTTCTTCGAAGGATTTGCACTTGGTGGATGCATATCCCAAGCCCAATTCAAGACCTTATCAGCAACAATAATGTCATGTTTTTTTGCACTAACAACACCCCTAGGTGTTGGCATTGGGGCAGGTATTTCTTCAGTTTTTAACCCTTACAGTCCAGGAGCACTCATCACTGAAGGCATCTTGGACTCTTTGTCAGCTGGGATTTTAGTGTACATGGCTTTAGTGGACTTAATAGCTGCAGATTTTCTTAGCAAGAGAATGCGTTGCAACTTTAGGCTTCAGATTACATGTTACTGCTTGCTTTTCCTTGGAGCTGGATTGATGTCTTCACTCGCAATTTGGGCATGATCCTTTTCAATGTCGTAATTTATTTTTCATGTAATATCCATGTATAGCTTGATTGCTTTTATTGTTCTCATATACCTATCTATAACTAATTAACTCAAGAAAAAAGATAGAGATGCTAAAGATAGATTGCTGAAAGGGGTGTGTTAAGAATTGTATCACTATATCATGTGTAATTGTAATTATGAGCCCACTCAATTTGCCACTGCTGTCATAATTTTAAGCATGTAGCTCCACTTAATTAACACCTTCTATCAGGCCTCCATCAAGTCAATATGATGGTTGATCGCTTCAGGTTCACATCATCTTCATCACCCACATTGGTTGCAAAATCACTGGTATTTGGGCTGTTTCCTTATCGGCCAAACAATAATTTTTTTGAAGATATATTATTGTTGTTGAAGTTAATTTTATTTAACTTAAATAAGACTATTATAAGTAATAAAACTCTATTTTTAAATATTTCAACGTGGCTGCATACTGAAGAATGGAATTCAAAACCAGTGATAAAAATTGATATATTCATATTAGTTAATCTGCATGTTGGAGGATGGTTCCAATGACTTTTTTATCCAGTTAGTACCTTTTTGTTTTTTATTTTTCTTAATAACACTCTTTATTTTTTATTTCTCTCAATAACATTCTTTATTTTTTATTTCTCTCCATAACATTCTTTATTTTTTAATTTTTGAAATAACACTCTTTTGTTTTTTTTAATAGTACTTTTTTATAATAATTATTAAAAGTTGTGATTATTAGTTTATTAAAATTAAGATAAAAAATAATGTAAAAATAATTAAATTTAAATTTTAAAAAAATACAAAGAAAATAAAATAAAATATTTTATAAGTTTTTTAACTAATTAATTATAATAAGAAAAAATGATAAATTATTTTATTTTATGTTATAAAATTTGATATTTTATTAAAATATATCATTTGATTTTTTATAAAGATAAAATTTGATTTCAATAAAGATGTAATTAATTTTTGTCATAAACATAAAATTTGAGTTTTGATAAACATAAAATTTATATTTCATTTCACACAAATATTTCGTGTACCATAACTAAATTATTTAGTAAATATATGATTGTTATTTATTTTTCCTTTTATGTTCAAACTTGTATTGCATAATTCCAATAATTAACAACTTTTAAATAATAAAGATAATATTTAAAAACAATTCATAAATAAATTAAATTTTATGTAAAATTTTTTAACTATTTAATTAATATTTATTTACAAAAATACTTCAATAATTTTATTTTATTTTTGTTATTAATTATTTATATTTTTAACAAATGAAAAATACAAATTTTAATTCAAATAACAATTTATAATTTATTATAAATTTTTCTTCTAATATTACAAATATTTAATACAAAAATACAACTAATAAATTATTATAGTAAAATAAAATTACAAAATTATAAAAAAGAAATAGAAAATAAAAAATAATAATTATATTTAATATATTACATTAATTAAAGAATAAAAAATTAAAAAATGTTATTTCAGAAATTAAAAAAATAAAAATACTATTAAGGAAAATAAAAAATAAAAAGTGCTATTGAAGAAAATAAAAAATAAAAAAGTATCAATAAAGTCTTGTTCCAATTGGTTACAATAGCTAAAAAGAATCATTTACTTTCTCAATAACCTCATTAGTTGTCATTTTGAAGCTGGGAAAGTGTAATGAACTGGAAATTGAATGGTTTGGCATGTGAAGTCCTTTTGGCAGGCATAGTAAACAGGCAATAACCAAGTAGTAGTGTTCTCATGAAAAGTTCACTTGTAAAATCAAGTTCACTGTGATACCTCTCCCTACAATGTGTGAGTGTACCATGACAAAATTCATCAAAGATTTTTATATTTACTCTCTTATTCAAAAAGACTAAATATTCTTTATACAACATTAAGAAAATTTAAATGCAATCGTGGTGCTATTGACTTTTTAGTTGTCTTGTTTCTTATACCATGTTAGTTTCCAGATTTTAGAAAATTCATTATTTTATTCTAATTTTTTATTTTGTATGCATGCTATTTCTTTTATTGTGATTAAATTAAACACTAAATTTAAAATATTCATAGGTACTATCATAAAAGAGTGACATTAATTAAAATATAAAAGAAATCCTATGCAATATATGGGTTGGCCCAGAATTGTAAATATGCAATATCTGAGGAATAAATTTGTAAGAAAAATTTTAAAAAAATCTCAGATGAATTTGCTATTTCCATAAAAAATATTTTAAAATTCACCATAGACTTATTCAGAATATGCACAAAATAAAAATTAAACCTAAAGAAATCATACTTGTATGTAAATGATTAATGTTGGATTTATACTTCTAGGTATATTGTATCAACTTCTGAACTACATTTTTGCAACATGAGAACACACTAACCAACAAATGGGAACACACTGACAACAAATTAATAATTAGTCATGTCCTTACATTTAAGCAATCATATTTTCAACAAAAATAACATATTATTAACAATATTTCACTTAATTAAAATTTCTTATTCCTTGTTATTATATTTCTTTCACTAACTAAATACCAAACATGATCAATCAAAACCACCAGTTTTGAAGGATTCTTCCAACCCATTCACAATCTAAGTGATCCTCATCATTAAAAAATTTTCTCCTCTCCTTCTCTTCTTTAAACCTAAACAATGTTTCGCTAATGTTTTCATTCTCAGTTGTAGTCACTGTAGCCAACCTCTTTCTTGTCACTGGAAACCTACTGGTGGAACTAACCACCTTAATCCCTGCCATGATAGATGATTTTGAACCTGAAATCAAGACTCCACAGCTCTCATTATTTACATCATGAATGGAAATAGGAGAATTTGATAATTCATGGCTAGCACAAGATGTTATCTCTTTGTACAACTCTTGCATCATCTCTTCTACCTTTTCTTCTTGAAAACAAAACTTCCCAGTTTCTTCCTTGTCAAATTCATCTAAAATCTCTTGAAGTTTTCTTGTTAGAGCTTCTTCTTCTTCTTCTGTAGAGTTTGGAGTCTTCTCCATTAAAAGCTTGGTGCCAAGGGAGAGTGAATAAGTTGATATAAGTTGAAAACAACGGGGGTGGTACAAAAAAAAATTAATGAACAGTTGTGAGATTTTTAGGAAAAGATATGGGTGTGACATATAATTGATAGGAGATAGAGACAAGTGGACAAGGGAAAAATAATGCATTAATCATGCATAGTCTATTCATTCATGCCTTATTTATTAAATATAGGATTGTCAATTCAGAAATTTATGTAGTTTTGACTATAAAGAGTTTATACCAATTAGAATAGACTTATCTCTAAGGAGTTTGAAAAGTTAACAAAAATAGGTTAAAATAGATTATGATTTAAATTAACTCAGACTATTTAATGTTTGGTTTAAATAGATTTAAGTTAGGCTGATATACAAGTTTATATGAATTAACCTATTGGGGAAGTAATAATTATATTTTTTAAAATTAAAATATTTTATTAAATATATATTTAATTCATATAAAAATAATTATATTAATATGATTTAAATTTGATATAAAAAATATACTTTTTTGTATTTTAAAACTAAATAATTATTTATGTTTTAAAAAAGTCATACCAACCCATTTAGTACTTATGATCCATGACCCAATTTCCCTATTTTTAATGGGCTTTTTCGATCTCGACCCTCATAATTTCTACTACATCCTCATTATTTTTAAAATGACCATTTTATGTTTTTTTAAAAGTAACTTTCGAAATATTTTTTCTGGAAATCTTTCAAAACAAATTTTCTGAGATTTTCATAACGTAATTTTTATAATAGAATTTTCAAAATAAAATTTTCAATATACATGAAATATATTTTAGGATGATTCTTTTATAACAAATTTTTTATGAACAAACTTTCTCAAACATATGTAATAACGAGAATGATATTTCCAAAACAATTGTTTTGGAATACCTGTAAAAAGTGTTATGTGATGAGTTTTTTTTTTTTTTTTTTTTTTTTTAAAATTTTTTTTTTTTTTTTTTTTTTTTTCAAAGCATTCTTTATCTTCTTAGCAAGGACGTGATGCAGAGAAAAAAAAAAGTTACATCAATGTAGGGGTGCAGGTAGTGATAATAGAGCTGCAGAAAGGAAACACATTTTAATTTGTAGCATTAGGACTTAAATTCTCTAATAGTAGGTTTTGGACCTAATGATCCTCTACTTGATGAATTGTTCCTGCACCCATGATCTCGTCCTGCATTTTCATAAAATTTTGAATTTTAAAAATATTTTTATTAAAATGACAAAAAAAAGCATGTGTTTTAAAAAATATAAATTAAATAAAATAATGTTCGATTTATAATTTGTAAACCGGACATCATCTTATATAATTTACATTTTAAAATAATTTATAAATTGAATGATATCTTATTCGAAATGACATAGAAACATTCGTTCCATTTATAATTTTATAAATCGGATGATTCATATCGAATTTATAAAATTGTAAACGGATGATGTACACTCACTAACCATTTTGCAAATTTTTAAAAAATGTCAAAGTCAGGTTTACAAAAAATTAATATTTTCCTTCTTTGAATTTGTTAAAGCACAACAGCGATACAACAGCAAAAAATAATAACCCGATATCCAAAGAAACAAAAAAAAACGAAGGAACCACCAAATGACAGAGATCCCGTGTCTGTGAGGCGTTTGGTGTGATGGAGGGCAAGCCTTGACTACATGGGAGTGCAATCGATGTGCATGGTGGCGTTGACCGTTACACTTTCATGGTGGGTTTTCGTTCATGAAGTGTAGGTGTTGGCAACTTGAGGTACTTTCCGACAGACTGAAGGTCTTCTATTTTAACGGCATTAACCCCTTCGAATACATTGGTGCAAATTTTGGAAAAAATATACTGAATGAGGTCATTCGGTATATTTGAGGTTCGGTATATTTGAGGAGGTGAAGGGCGTTCTAGGGTTATATAATTTTAGATTGAGGACAAAATAGATTTTTTAAATTTATGCAGGTGCAGGGACAAAGTGATGGAGGTGGAAGAAGAATCTACTTTTGTAACAGACCATATAACTGCTATTGCTTATCCTTTCAACACAACATGCTCTCTAATAGGTTTAAAAGTGATGGAAAAGAAGAAAAAAGAAGTCATATCTTATGTAATAATTTTGTAGTCTTTATAATACAAAATGGTAAACATTACAGTTTTAACTTTTCTTTTTAGTATACTTTTATCAATATCTATGGTTAAATATTTCAAAATGTTACATAATCTCTCTCTCACACACACCTATATATATATATATATATATATATATATATATAATAACTTTTTTTTATGATCTTTCAAAACTATTTTATAGGCTTACAATATTATATCTACAAGTATTAACTACAATAGTAATAGAAAAACAATTCATAAATTACATTTGTCTTATTCATCTCATAGTCCTATTTGGTTTAAAAATCTTAATCTTGATTTATAGATAACAAATAAAAGTTTCAATGTATATATAATAAATAAAAATCTTATGGATAACTTTTATTAAGTATGCATAACCAAAAATTAATACTTAATTCTTTTTAAGTACTTTTCTTCAACGAGCCAATCTAAATTTTATAATTTAAGATAAATTTATTGTAAAAATAATTATAAAAAAAAAAATAGTAGTAGTGGGTTAAGAATTGTTCCAAACTTCTTGCCAGATGCCACATGTTGTATTAGATTATTTGATTTTAACCATAAGTAAAACTAGGGTATTTTTTTTTCAATAATAAGTTTTTATATTTAATATTACAAATCATAAACTATTTCAATGTACCATTTTAGATACTAATTAATTTCATCCAATTTATATATAACATACTTAATTTCAATTTATTTATAAGATATATCCTAACATAATTTTTAATCATTAAGAAATTATATCATAAATATTTATATACAAGTAAAAGATTAATTTGAATATACTATATTTTAATAGTCATTATAATGTTTTATTGAGTGACCATCATGAAATAATAAAATATGTAATATAGTTTGATTGTTATAACAACGCTTGAGTTATATGTTTTTAGAGAAGGAATAATTACTTTATCTTTATCTTATCTTGAAGTATAATTAAATTTTTTTGAGTCACAACGCATAATACTTAAGTGACAAGTTTAGTGCTTAAGGAATAAGATATTTTATGTTGGAGATCTCACATCGACTATAAGTGAGGCCTTTCAATAGTTTATAAGTGAATGCAAATCTCACCTTATAAACCCGAGATTTTATAAAGTTGAGTTAAGCTTAAAGTCGACTTCTGATACTTTATTTACATTACAATATTTCTGAAACCTCACTAGTCTTCTATCACTTGAACAATAATAATACGTCATATAAGTAATAATCCATTTAAAATAGAGAAAATTGATGTGACACCTCAACACCAAATTAGTCATTCTATTTCTTCAAATATATTTAAAATACATGTCTACATACATTTATTATAACATTTGCACATTATCACTCAAATTTAACATTCATGCCAATACATTTACTACAATATTTATATATTAGCTCAGTGACCAAATCAAACCAAATAATCTTAAAATTGAATCTCCACCATTTTAACAAATTAATATGCAACAATTTTCCATTACACGAGAGCAAACCATCTATAATTCAAAATTACTATCCTTACATAGTTGTTTGTTTACCAAGCAATAAGAAAAAGAGAGTTGAAAGTATATCAAACTCCTAGAAATAACCTAAGAAAACACAATTAAATAAGTTAAAAGAACATGAAAAAGATAAGCCAATTGATATAATAACATTTATTAACTAGTAAAACCAATGAAACCTCAAAATACTTTCAAATAGAAATGACAAGATAGAATGATACAAGTTTTATTTTATTCGTGTTCAAAGTAAAGTTTTTTTATTCATCATTATTTCTAATACTCAATAAATATGAACTTTATGTTTTATCTTAGTCTAAATCATATCATGGGTATATTTATACTTATACCAATATTTATTATCATTCTTTTGCAAAAAGTAAAAATAAAAATAAAACTTACATGAATCAATACCAAAATGACATATTTTCTTTTCTTAAATGTGAAATGATAATGAAAAAAATTATAAAAAACATTTTAATAATTTAAAATAAAAATATATACATATATACCTTTATTCCACTACTTAATTTAAAAGAATACTACCTATACTCATACGCCAATTAATTAATATATTATGTATTATTTGTCAAAATTATAATAAGGGTACATATGGCTATAATTCTCATTCCTACGCTAAAGCGGAGTAGAAGATTTAAGATAATATAAAAGATAAAGTTATTCTTGATCAAAATTTGATAGGATGAATATGATGTATAATCAATCATGTTCTTATTGGACTCTATTGGAAATAAAATAAAAAATCTATTTTAAAATTTTAGAAAAACGACAAAGAAAAAAAAAAAACAAAATAACTTGAGAAATAAAAAAAATAAGAAAAAGAGAAACAAACCATAAAGAAACAAGGATACGTTCCTTACATTAAACATTGTAAATAAATTTGATTAATATAAAATAAATATCAATAATAGATAAACATTGTTAATAATAAATACAAGTAATTCGTACATTAGATGGCTAACTTAACTAGTTAACACGATAATTCCATTATACTGTCACGATAAAAATATATAAACTATTTTTTTCAATATTTTGAAGAAATTTAACATATTCCGTCCATAGTTAATTCTATATCTGTTATACGCTTCAATCGAAATAAATAATATTCAGGTAGGAGAAGTAATTTCCCTTTTTGGTGTCATTTACGTTTTTTCTATTTACAATTTTTCAGCTAAAATATTTGAGTGTCATTGATCTTTCTCTATAATCTATCATGATTGCATTTCATTATAATTAATTTAGGAATTTAAGATGCTTTATTAACATACTATATAATATACAGTTGGAATCATATATCAATAATAATTTTTTCCTTTTATTAATTTTTTTCGTATTTTATCTTTATTATTGTTTTGAGAATTATCTACAAAATTTTAGTCTTAATTAATTAGGTATATGGTCCTAACACGCTTCTGTGTATTCTCCTTCGCACTCTTTTAAACCAATGAATAAAGAGGAAGCCGTATAAAGCCAAAGAAGCAAGACATGTCTTAATTGTCACCAATGTTTCTTCTCAATCATAATTTTCTGAAGAAAGTCACAAACAAGATATCAAAAATCATTAATCACACATTAATAAGTAAAAATTCAACATGTTAAATAAAATTTTAAATTTGAGTATTGTAAATAAAAAGATTAATCAGAAGAACAAATCTTATTAAAAATAAGGGCAAAACTTACATACAAATATAATAGATATTGTTAGAGCTGATCACTAAAATTTTATTTTATTAAAAAATGCATTAATGAAACTTCAAATAATTTGAAAACAACATCAACCACACTTATAGTATTCCAGACAAGTTTTGCTCTAAAACAAATCAGTTAAAAATTAACCATAAACAAAATTAATATTTTCTTTTACCAAAAACATATAGTTCCTAAAAAAATATCATTAATCAAGGACAACGAGAGAAAAGATAAAGACCCTTTTATGATGAGATACCTAGCTAACAAGAACATATGGTTGTTGTTTACTCCACTCATTAGGGATTGAACTTGTTGATAAAGCTGAGTTTGACCATATAAAATTCAAAAAATATGATGAGCATTGAGCCTAATGTGGAGACATATATATGTATAATAATTTATATGATGAAGAAGGAAGCTACGTATGAGTGATAAGAGTCACTCCCTGTGTGTGAAATGTGGGAGAAGATGAGATATATCTGGAAGTGATGGTGAAGGGTTTGTCTGAGTGTAAGAGATAAGAGGTGATAGGGTAAGTCCTAATGCAAGTGGTAGTCTTAAATTTGGAGGGGCCATCAAATTGTGCAAAATGACAATGTGTGTATGAAGGAGGAGGAGATTCAAGTGTACATGTGGGTTTATTTCAAGCTACTAAAACCTAAGGTAGAGACAAAAATCTAATCCTTATATATGCTACATGTTTCAGGGTTTATGTTTTTATGAATATAGGAGACTTCCTTATCTCATATTCTTTATTGAATTAAAGATTTAAGATATATTAGTTTAGTTCATGATAGTATATTACAAGTTTAGTTAAAAATAAATAAATATAATTTTTTTAATATCAAATTACGATCATTTTATTTCAAAATATTTCAATCCATACTTTTAAAATAAGAAATAGATTTATTAATTTGATTAAAATAGTTTTTGTCCCCTACTGGGCCTAGAGGGGTGCTAATTGGACCTATAAGAAAGTATGTATAGCAAAACAAAGTGATTGGTATTTTTTGAGTCCCATAATTCATGTCAAATATCTCAGTAAAATTGATAAAAATGAAACCACTAATGAATAATCACTTTTCTTTCTTATAACAGATGTAATCCATTCAATATCTTAGAAATAAATCCAAATATTTAATCAAATATCAGAATTACCAACCATTAATTTAATATCAGGACAATAAATTGAACAAATCATAAACAGTTTTATATAAAAACTTTTAATTAGTTAAAGATTAAATTAAAACAAAGAATAAATTTATCATTTTAAGTAGTAAAATGATGATATGGTAGGAACTTAAATACTTTAGTCTGTTTAATTAAGATATATACTTTATATTTTTTTTATTGTTATGTAATTAAAATGATGATATGGTAGGAATTTATGTCAAATAACTATATACATATACCTCTTTCTTTTTAAGAAAATAGAAACAATTTCAAACTTAGAGAGTCCTTTTTCTAAAATTAAACACTCTAAAATTTATTTTATATCCTTTATTCGTTGTCATTATCATTCTTAAAAATAATTATCAAATATAAAATAGATCTACCCGTTTCCTATTTTTTATTGCTATTTATTATTTAATTTCTTATATATATATATATATATAAAAGAAGAGTATAGCAATGAACACATTTGGAGAGATGAATAGGGAATATAAAATGGAAGGTTGGTGGTGAGAGGTCATTTTCAGTGTGTTTTTGGTAAGGAGAATATAATCATTGCTTGTTCATCACTAGTCTATCGTATCAGATACCATAAGTTCAAACATACCGCAATTTCTGTCTTAAAATCCTAAGTGAAACATTTACAAGTCGTTTTTTCTTTAAAGGATACACTTCTTGCTGTGTTTCACAGAAAAGAAGAAAAATAATTTAGATTAAATAATAAAATAGAAATGGAAACAAATTATGTTTAGTGGGTTATGATAGTTACAAAATGGAAAAAAAAAAGTCAGTATCAAACGATTTATTTTTGCATGGAAAATTAGAAAAGTATTTAACTCCACATTATTTCATCGTTTTTCATAATATGACACTAGTACAAAATATACATTTAACGTCTGTCTTTAATGACGGTTAAAAGAAAAAATGACGTTATCTAAAATGCGGTGATTTTTTTGTAAATAAATGAACAATATAACATCGGTTACAGAAAAAAACCGCCATTGAATTCCCACTTAAGCTTTAAAATTCAAAAATTTAAAATTTTAAAATGGCGCTGATGCACCACGTCGGTTAATATGTCCTAATCGACGTGGTGAAGTCTTCAATGACGTCGGTTTAGACCACGTAATCGACGTCATGGTGACTTTGTTACTGAAATAAAAAAGGAGGGTAAAATTAGGGTACGTACCACGTCGGTTGGGAGCCCATAACCGACGTGGTGCTCTCAGTTTTACCCCCCAGCGCGTTTTCACTTCACTTTTATGCTTCCTGAACTTTTCGCGCCTTCTTCCTGCACTGTTCCGGCGGCTTTCTTCCTCGTTTGCGACCTCCATTTCGTCCTCATTCAACTCCATTTCACTCTTTCTCCATCATAAAGGTTGGTAGCTACATTTTGACCGTTTCATTTTCGTTTTCAAGCTCGGTTTGTTTTGGTTTTCGTTTTTAG
>Ga0209700_102978_pt1 | contig 33295 bp, 16 predicted proteins | sample SiratroredBW_FD_187528 | JGI IMG/M metagenome (GOLD analysis project Ga0209700, IMG submission 187528) | Root nodule microbial communities of legume samples collected from California, USA - Siratro red BW (SPAdes) (version 2) | ecosystem: Host-associated > Plants > Roots > Nodule | place: USA...
TTTTTTTTTTTTTTTTTTGTCAATATTTCAATTAATGTCAACAGAAATTTTTCTCAGTTAATATTGAAGAAAACAATTTTATTTAATATTTCTTGAATTTGACTGCTAACATTTGAAAATAAATCATAAGTAATTATTAATAAAAAAACAACATGCATAAAATAATAATTTAAATTAAATTTAAAAATAAAAAAATTGTTATCAACTATTAATGATACACCCTCGACAACATCAATTAAAAAGTATACATTTCAATAATGTTTCAGTCTAAATAAAGTCAAGTTATGAAAAAAATATAAAAAGAAAAGACCCGAGTCTGAAAATACGAGAAAAAAATACATAAATTTAAAATATATAAATTTTTTAATTTCTTATGTTGAATTTGACTTTTAAATAATCTAATTATTTTTATAACTTTTATAATTTTAAATTAAAATGTTATTGTAAAATATTTCAAAATTTCCACTCAAATAATTAATCTTCTTAAACCTCTATACTTAAATTATTACCATTAAACTTTTTTTAATTGAACTAAATTATTTAAGGTTTAGGGTTTAAACTAAATTATTTCATTTATGAAAAGTAATTTTTTTTGTTGAAACTCATAAACGCTTTATTCTTTTGTGATATACTCCTTAATAAAAATTATTATGTATCCATTAAAACCATATTTTTACTATTAAAGCAGTATCCTTTAAACTTAAAATTTCTAATAAATTACTCAAATTTCCACTACTAAACCAATAAAAGGAATTCCAAATTTAATAAATGGGTATGCCAGTGTAATAATAGAAATGCAAAATTTCAATAATAGTAATAATAGAAGCAATAATGAGTACACTCCCCTTTTCCCATCCCTGTGATTTCGGACACGCGTAAACGCCACCAAACGTAAAGGGCAATCTCGTCCTTTCACCTCAACCGTCTCCGACAGCCTGCGCGCGAATGTCCCCTTTCCCACCTTTTATTTAATACTATTAATTTGCGAACAAAGCAGAACCGCAACCTCACAAAAAATTTCTAAAAGTAAAAAAAAAAATCACTTACATTTTTTTATTATATTCATTAAGATCAGAACAACGCAAACAAAATGATTCCAATAATAATGATAAACAATGAAAGTTAATTATTAATAATACTAAGATCAATATTAATATTACTTCCCTGCATCATGATTCAAGATCAGCCATGATGCTCTTACTTCACTCCATTGACATTCAATTAAACAAATAAACCAAACCCTAACACTCTCACTCTTCACTCACCACCTTCTTCTTCTTCTTCCATGGTTTTCAGGTTCAACACTGACGGTTAGATCACTGATCACCGCAATGTGAATGAATGAGTGACTGCATTGGCGTGTATGTGAATCAAGTCAAGTATGTGTGCAGACCATGCCCTTTCACTTTTCTCTTTGATTCCATCTTCTTCTGCTTTTCTCCCTCACAATGATTCTTTACTTCCTCTTCTTCATTACTCCTCATTCTTATTCTTACTTTGTTCTCACCATGTTGTTTTTCTTTTGGTTTTTTCTCTGCTACCAGTTTATGTGAGAGAGCAGCTGGCTACTTGGATCAGAGTGAGTGGACATTGGTAAAGTTTGTTGCTTTGAGCCCAAATTTCAAAAGGGTTGTTTTAGTTTGAGATATGGAACCAGCTTGTGGTTCCTATTTAGTAATTTTGTAGTTACCATTTTGTCTAACTGCTTGGCATTGACTTGACCTGACACAGATCTTGTAAGCTATTGGAGTGGGGGATTGGTTGGTGAAAATGAGATTGTTGGTATTTGGGTGTGTGTTGGTTGTTGTATCTGCACTTCTGGTTTATGGGGATGCTGAGATTTACATAGTAACTGTTGAAGGTGAGCCTATCATAAGTTACACTGGAGGTACTGATGGGTTTGAAGCTACTGCAGTGGAATCTGATGAGAAGATTGATTCCGAAAGGTACTTGTATACATTCCTCTCTACTCTTTTTTGTTATCACTACTTAGAGACTTTCATTTGACTTGTTTCTCTCTTCACTAAAATATCCTTTTGAGCCCTGGATTGGACTTGTTTTTAGCTGAGGTGAACGTGTCTATAGATTTTTGAAGAGTCTAAATTAATTTCTTCATGAATAAATTTAATTTTGACCCTCTTAAGAAGTATGAACGGTAAAGTAAATGGTTTAACTTTTCAACTATTGCTCATATGAAGTTTTCTTGGAAACCTGAATTATTTGAGAAGTAGAGATATTTATCTTTCATGTGTAGGCTAACTTGTGATTGCTAACAATTTGTTTATAGATGGTGCCTTTTTTCTCTCTTCGTTTTTGAGGAAAATAATGCAATGATCACCACCCCACTCTGTTTTCAGCAGTAATTTTCATTTTAGCAAAAAAAAATAAAATTGGCTGTTATTTTTCTCCTCCAGTATGTGATGAACCAAGAGATGGATATTGGATAGTGTGGTTGCTCACCTTTATACTAAAAATTTCTTCCAGTGAATTGGTTACTTCTTATGCTCGCCATCTTGAGAAAAAACACGACATGCTGCTTGGGTTGTTGTTTGAGGAAGGGACATACCAGAAACTCTATAGCTATAGACATCTTATAAATGGGTTTGCTGTTCATATTTCACCGGAACAGGTGAAGTCTTCTTTTATCCTTTTGTTATTCTTTATCCAGCTGACTAACATATGAATTCATTTGCTTACTCTAATTTCGATATGTTATCCCTTTATATTAGTAGGCAGAAACTCTAAGACGTGCTCCAGGAGTGAAATCTGTTGAGAGGGACTGGAAAGTGAGGAAACATACAACACATACCCCACAATTTTTAGGGCTTCCAACTGGGGTTTGGCCAACTGGAGGTGGATTTGATAGGGCTGGAGAAGACATTGTCATTGGATTTGTGGACTCAGGGATCTATCCTCATCACCCAAGTTTTGCAACTCATAATGCTGAGCCATATGGGCCAGTTCCAAAATATAGAGGAAAATGTGAAGCTGATCCGGATACTAAGAGAAGTTACTGCAATGGGAAGATTGTTGGAGCACAGCATTTTGCTAAAGCTGCAATAGCTGCTGGGGCATTCAACCCTATAATTGACTTTGCTTCTCCTCTAGATGGTGATGGACATGGAAGGTTAGGCTCTGCCGCCTTTTATATTTATTAACTTCTTCCCTATGAATTCTTCTCATGTTCCCTTTGTACAAGATTGAAAGATATCAAAATGTGTCATTTCCTTCAATCCTTTTTATGAGCAAAACATAAGAAAGTAACATTAGTTCTTCATTCTTTTTCTTTGAAGCACTTGAAGTGGATAGTTTTAACAATGACGACATTATGCTTAAAGCCATATATATCTTTTAATTTGATAACTTTTTTTTAATGATTTTCTGTTTTTTCTTTGTGGTCTCCTGGAAGTCATACGGCATCTATTGCAGCTGGAAATAATGGAATTCCTGTGAGAATGCATGGCCATGAATTTGGGAGAGCCAGTGGGATGGCTCCTCGTGCTAGGTGAGGAACAGTAATATGCTTGGTTGTTTTGAACTGGAAACTACAATTCGTTTTGTTGCACTAAACATTTGGTGTATCTTTTTCAGGATTGCTGTGTACAAGGCACTTTATAGACTGTTTGGAGGGTTTGTTGCAGATGTAGTTGCTGCAATCGATCAGGTATACAAGAATATTATATATACACACTCACTGACTTACGAATTGATCAAATATTCCTACCTTCCACCCAGGCAATATGTTCACACTAGATTGTTTATGAGTGGATATTATTGCAACCTGCAGCTGCACCTTTTATTTTGATGTAAATCTGACATTCAATATAAAATTCAATAACTTGTCCCAGCAATCTCATTGTTTACTGTTTATATTCTATCTCAAAATTTATAATTCACAAAATTTATGTATCTACAGGCTGTATATGATGGAGTGGATATACTCAGCCTTTCAGTTGGACCCAACAGTCCTCCAGCAGCCACCAGAACTTCCTTTTTGAACCCTTTTGATGCTACACTTCTTGGAGCTGTGAAAGCTGGTGTATTTGTCGCACAGGCTGCTGGAAACGGTGGTCCTTTTCCGAAGACACTGGTTTCATATAGTCCATGGATAGCATCGGTAGCAGCTGCAATTGATGATCGTAGATATAAAAACCATTTGATCCTTGGAAATGGAAAATCTTTAGCTGGAATTGGGTTATCACGTGAGTTTTCCGAATTCTGACTGTTTTTCCAGATTATTCTTTTTGATGGATTGATATTGATAGTCAGGAGTTATGGTACGGATTGATTGTCGAGACTTGTGAGGATATGAAAGATTTTAGAAGAAATTTTCCTTTTTAGTTGATGGAAACACAAAAATAAGTTTCTCTTTCTGAATTTGGAAAAAAAAAAAAAGAAACAAAACACCTTTTCGAGAAAACTCATCTTTGTTCTGTTATTGCTTCACTTTATCTCTAGCTTTGTTTTCTTCGGTACCACTAAAAGAATACAAGAACAAGATAAAATTTTCGTGGCTTTGCCTTCTGTATGTGACATCAATTATTTCCAAGGGTAGAAATGTCCTCCTTGGGACTTAGGTATGGCATATCCCACCTTTACTTTAATTGGAAAAATGCATTTACTAGCTAGCTTTAATTGTTAAATCAGAGTAGTCAGAATGAAAATGTTTGGTGTTAGTATTCTTTCAATGAAGTTTGGTTTATTAAATATAGATCAGATGTGTTGATTCCTGATTATCTTTCACCTTAAATGGTTCAGTGCATTTTAGTGAGACAAGTCTCATCCCTTGATTAAAAGTGCGTGCAACAAAACAAGTTCTGTTATTTGGTTTGTAAAATATTTTTCAATTTAAGTTGAAGATAGCAAATAAAATATTTAATAGCCTAGGTAAACTGTACTGACATTGCTAGGTGTTCGGCCGCATTTCAATATATCTTTTGGTGACTGAGGATGTATATGTTCATCATGTACTAATTTTCTGTAAAGCAGTTCCTGGGGATATAATGAGTTATTGTTTACGATTTTATGAAGTTATTGTTTACGATTTTATGAAGTTATTGTTTACTTTATAATATGAAATGTGGCAGAGTTGTATACATGTTAGGTTAGTTTTGTTGTATTGGGGTTTAGTTATAAATGCAACGTAGGTTGCAAATCAATTTTTGTTCAAGAAATAAGGTCTCTCCAGTGATGTGTAAATTTATGCTTACATGGCATTGGCAAATCAGATATATTGATGTTCACAGTTGATTTATTGTTTTAGATCCCCATGTATACTTCAAATATTCAATACCAGATCTATATTGCTAAAATATGCATAATGGCTTGTACAGCTTCCACACATTTGAACGAAACATACAAATTGGTTGCTGCAAATGATGTGTTGCTAGATTCTTCAGTTATGAAGTACAGCCCCACAGATTGCCAGAGACCAGAACTTTTAAACAAGAACTTGATAAAGGGCAATATTCTTCTCTGTGGTTATTCCTTCAATTTTGTTGTTGGCACTGCATCAATCAAGAAAGTCTCAGAAACAGCAAAGGCCCTTGGTGCAGTTGGGTTTGTTCTTTGTGTTGAAAATGTTTCTCCAGGATCAAAATTTGATCCAGTCCCTGTCGGCCTTCCTGGGATTCTCATCACAGATGTCAGTTATTCAAAGGTAATCAAACTCATTTGTACTGGTATTTCTATGTAGGTTTAGATTGAGGTCAATGCTAAGTTCACTTTCTCTTTGCCTATAATTTATTCCACAGTCAAATACTTATCTCAGTTACCACCGTTTTTATTTTATTTTTCTACATTTTCATCAATAAAATTTGTTTTTGTTTATGATCATAAAGTGTGCACTATTTATCATGTGATTTAGTACTTTCAAATTGTTATTTTTCAGGAACTAATAGATTATTATAATATCACGACACCAAGAGATTGGAGTGGACGGGTAAAGAGGTTTGAAGGTACAGGTAAAATTGGTGATGGTTTGATGCCTATTCTGCATAAATCTGCCCCACAGGTGGCATTGTTCTCTGCTCGAGGACCAAATATAAAGGATTTCAGCTTCCAAGAGGCAGATCTTCTCAAACCAGATATATTAGCTCCGGGTTCATTGATTTGGGCTGCTTGGTGTCCCAATGGAACTGATGAGCCAAATTATGTTGGTAAGTAATGACTTGACTATATTGTCTTTGCTGTGATTACTTGAAAACTTCTACCTACAATTATACATTTCAACCTCATGACCTGAGCTGAAGCTCTTATGTATGTGTTAGTTAAGTTTGGGGCCTAGGATTCAATTCCAAAGTTCTGCAAAAAATTGAGATCTCTGAACTTTGGAATTTGTTCATAGGAGCAACTGATTATTGAAGATATGCTGCCTTGGACCGGATATAATTTTCTTCTGTTCATGTGGATAATATGAGAATTTCCTCAATAACTGAGACAAGACAAGATACCGAGCCGGACAAGAGAACCTCTTGGTAGAAAAAAGAGAACCTGTACATTGTACTATAAAACCTGACAACTAATATGCTCTACATAGGAATATTAGATACTGATGTTTACGGTTTCTCTTTGTTTTGAGATTACTTGTAGATAATTTTAGTTCCTGCTAATTGATGCTCTAAATTGTGAGAAAATGTGTTAGGATTTCCTCATATTATTAAAAGAATAAATGCATCAAGGAGGGAGGGACAAAGCTAGAAGAAAAACTTGGTGATATATTATATATTATATAATTGATAGCAGTTTGTTTTTTCTCGTGCAGGTGAGGGGTTTGCCATGATATCTGGAACCAGCATGTCTGCACCACATATAGCTGGAATAGCTGCTCTTATAAAGCAGAAGCATCCTCATTGGAGCCCTGCTGCCATTAAATCAGCCTTGATGACAACATCAACAACTCTAGACAGAGCAGGGAATCCTCTTCTAGCACAGCAAACATCTGAATCAGAAGCTATGAAGCTGGTCAAAGCTACTCCTTTTGATTATGGGAGTGGACATGTTGATCCAACAGCTGCCTTGGACCCTGGACTCATCTTTGATGCAGGTATGATTTCTTCTTCCCTAGTATAACTATTTCTTTGTCTTAGCAAGTTTAAACTCCCAATTAACTTGTATACACGTATTTGATTAATCCTGTTAAACTCATGAACCTGAACCCATTTTTTGGCTGGTTCAGTTGTTTACTAGAAGTTCACTTGAAAGAATCTCTGTAAAATGAAAAAATGGTTGAGTAACTATGACAGCAAGAAAAGCAACTGGTGAATCTCGATCAAACTAAAAAAAACATGGATAGAAATGTAATTAAAATCGATCGTTAAATTTCTTTAACCAGGGCTGGGACTTTCTGCAGTTGTTTTCTATTTACTCAAACATTTGGATCCTGAAATAAATTTTAGTATTAAAACGAGGGGTAAAACCAAAGCATGATGATAGTAGTTATGATATGTAAAATCACCTTAAATATAATTTTTTAAAGTCCTTATTACAATACAGTAAAAACAAAAGTCATTATTACAAAACTCAATTTTCAGTTAAATAGCAGTCCATGATAGGATAACAGTGTAAACAACTTTTACTCAGTGTATTTCAATTAAGAAATTTGCTTAATCAATTTTGCAGGATACAAGGATTATCTAGGCTTCTTGTGCACAACACCGGGCATTGACATTCATGAGATAAGGAACTACACTCACACACCATGTAACACCACCATGGGCAAGCCATCAAATTTAAACACCCCCTCTATCACAATTTCTCATCTTGTGAGAACTCAAGTTGTCACACGCACGGTCACAAATGTCGCTGAAGAAGAAACCTATGTGATCACAGCCAGAATGGATCCGGCTGTTGCCATTGAAGTCAACCCTCCAGCAATGACTATCAAAGCAGGTGCATCACGACAGTTTTCTGTGACACTGTCAGTTCGGTCAGTGACAGGAAGCTATAGTTTTGGAGAGGTTTTGATGAAAGGGAGCAGAGGGCACAAGGTGAGGATTCCTGTTCTGGCCAATGGATACCGAAGATAGATGTCATAGCTTAGTTTGGTCAGCAAAGGAAAGCAAAGCAGTGTTGCTTGTAATATTCTTTGTAACTTGTGGGGAATAAGGTATGGCGCTACATTTATTCGTCTATATATATATATAATATTAAATCATGAATAGGTGTAATGTAATGTAAAGGTAAGCAGGTGTAAGGGGTCACTCCTAGTTTCTTCCACATATAAAGTTTTGCTTATATGGTCTAGTAATTTGTTGTAATGCTTCATCATAAGATTTTCCTTGTATCTGCCCCATTCCCCAAAAGTATCTTGCTTACTGCATCTGTAATACATGAAATAATTAGTAGTATAACATAAAGTATCAATGGCACGGCGTAAAATTTTACCAAAGCTGTTGGCAAGTTCAATTCCTTGGCTCTTATTTCAGCAGTCACAGTTTGAAAGCAAATTACTACTTTCTTTGATTGTTAGACTTGGTTAAAGGACATGATTGTTGACTTCTTGCATTTGTTTTTTTAGTATTAATATGTTCCACCAAGAATGTTCAAACTGGGTAGGTTTTGTCCTTTCATTTACTTTCTTCCATGATATATTACTAGTACGCCTACAAGAGGTCCACCACATTTGCTGCTTGTAGGTGTGTATGTGACGTACGGGAATCTTTTGGAGTTAAATGGGTTGCTGATAATAACAATTTAAGGTGGTTAAATCCTTGAATCCTAAGACATGTTTTTAGTGATAGACTTCTGAGTGCCTTAATCAGTGACACAATATTGCAACTCCAACTCTCCAAGCAAATGTATATGTTTAACAGTTTAAGGAATATTTGGATAACTAATTAATGTATTCTATTTAAAACAACTATAAATAAATTTCATGTTATGGCAAGCTTTTATGTGAGAAGATTTCTGAACAGGCTTCTTTAATTACTAGAATAATTCTTAATTCTCCGACAGTATCTTAATAATTATCCGACTTCTTTTACAGTAAATATTAAATGCGCTTGATATTTTAAGATGTATTTATTTTTATATTTAATACTTTCTTAAAAGGATGTAGAAGGGTATATTGGAGGATAAGGAAGCTAATATGAAATTTCTAATTACTCTTAATTAAAGAGGAGTACTAACAAAGTCTTTTAACAATTTGTATGGATTAAAATTTACTGTTATAAATAAAAGCTACATGACTCATTAAGTATGAAGTGCAATTAATAAAATTTTACATTTTTCAATAAATTTCATATGATATAATAGATATGATTGTCAATTTAACACAGAATTAGCTAGTCCAGAACTATCCAGGTTTTAATAAATTTTTTTATTTAACATGTAAAATTTGAATTCGTGAAAATAATAATAAGGATAATAATATTTAGTTACATGTGATAATTGATTAAAGACCGTGTGATTTAGGATCACTAATACATAATTAATGCATATATAATTTGATTGAAACTGTTGTGATGGTCAAATAGAATATTTATTTGTTCAATCAGTCTCTCCCAAGTGCCAAGTTATCTTTGCAAACCCCCAAATGCCACCGATTACTATTAGGTTTTCTAAAATGGGTATTTTAATGGGAAAACCCAACCCATATAATACACACACAAGCTCAATATTCCCACCATTTGAGTGGCCCAAAACAACAAAATTTGTTTCCCTATTTAATCAAATCCTTCAGAGTCGCAATAGTTTGAGTTCATACATAGTTTTTCTCACTGCCAAACGCTGCTTCTTCTTCATCTTCTTGATAAACTCAATCACAGCCCTACAAGGTATGTTCCGTGTTTCTCAACTATTTCCATGTGTGATTGAGCATGTTTGTGTTGTGTGCATCCCATCCATATATATCATACTACCTGCAATAACAGCATCCACTGTTTAAGATTCAAATAAGTTTTGATTCTTTATAAGGTTGTTTTCCTACGGCTGTTTTCCGGCACCTCGAAAGGGTGGTTTTACTGTTCCAAATGAGTGGTATTCATATGAATGCACACTACATTGTTTGTAGACATTTTGGTGAATCACGCAATATAATGCTATTATAATATTATATGCGTCCGTTGTCATGTCACGTTATACACGTGAAAGCGAAACGAGAACCTGAGGAAAAGAATGTTGATATTCGCTCTCCCACTACACGATACTGTAGAATATTATTGATACCAACTCTAGTTACGGTTTTTTAATTGCCATAAGGACTTAAAAGGAGAAAAAACAAGTCATTTATTTAATATTCTGTAAAGAAGTTAATTAAAATAAAAAAATAAACATATACAAAATTAAGAATTGAACTAAAATTATAGATTTTTTTAAAATAAAAAATGAAGAGATCAAAGGACAAAAAAATGAAGGCTATAAGAAACTCTCTTCTATATATATCAGTTTTTAAAAATAATTTAATATGGAGCTAATAATTATGAAGGTCCTTGCTATTTGCTCATATTTTAAATTATTAATCTTTTTAATAACTCTAAATGTTTTTTTAATTTAATTTATACACAGTGAATGCTAAATGTTTAAGGGTATTTAGAAGATGTTTGATTGTGGTTAGGTAGACATGGAGGTAGCGAAAGGGAAGGAAGGTAAAAAAATTGTTTTGACCAAACCCTTCTCATTAGAAGGCGAATCTGACGCAGAACCGTTTTATAGAGCCCCCAATCTCCTAAGTCGCTTGTTAAGTTTACTCAAGAACGTGCGGCCAGGATCAGATCTCACAAACTTCCAGGCAAGTTCTCTCTCACACTAACTTTCAACTTCATCTACACCTACCAAATTTGCATACACTGCTTCAAGGAGATTACTTAAGTTTTGACTGCTCTAACATATTCTATACTATGAATATTTAGATACATTTCTTAAAACTTAGATTATATCAACTACATTTGCCTATACTTTCCAGCAATACGAAAGACTGAAAATTATAATTGTGAATACAATTTTAAAGCTTAAATGTATACAAGTACAATCATACATGTATAGAGGATAACTTTAATGACTTCAAGTGGACTCAACTTATGAGTAAAGTTTTGAGTTTGAGTTAATCTGATTCAAAAGGAGAATTGATCAAAGGTGATGAGTAGATTTTTTTAGCAAATATTAAACATGAACAAAGAGGGTGGATAAACTTAATGGTGACTGTCTAATAGGCATTAGTTATCAGTGATCACAGATTGAAGTATTTTGTGTTGTGTACAGCTGCCGCCTGTGTTTAATTTCCCAAAATCTCAACTCCAATGCTATGGTGAATCAGTGTACTGCACATCTTCCAACTTGCTGAGCAAATGCAACAGTGAGCAGAGTCCACTGGGCAGGTTCACATCTGTGGTAGCATGGAGCATATCTACCACACGCCCTACATCTTTTGCTGTGGCTCCTTATACTCCTACTCTTGGAGAGACGCACCATGTTTCTAAGGGCAACCTCAATGTCCTACTGGAGCAGGTATTAATTGCTTCTCAATTTGTGCTCAAAATTTGGACTCTCTCTTCAGTGAACGTGATAGATATAAATAACATTATCACCTTCTTGTGTCTGCAGGTTTCAGTCAACCCTCCTGTGTCTGCGCTACATGCAACAGATGAGAAGGAAAACATTGAAATGCTATGGTGGCAACTACCTGTTCCAAAATTTCGTGGTATCTTTCACCTTTTTCTAGATCATTAGTAACTCAAATCCACACTAACTCATAATTTAGAAACTGAAATGTACCATTGCTATACAATTCTTCTCCAATTCCTGATTAATTAGCCAATAATTAAAATCCGTCTCGACAATGAACTTACAGAATGGTTGTAGTAGCTTTCAGTTTTCGGCATGCAGCAAATTTCTGTGGCTCATTCACGGAGCAATTTCGAGATATTAGAAAGAATTAACAAAGGAACATATGTTCGCAGTACACTCTTGGCACATTTTTTAAACTCTATCATCACTAGCTGAAATTTGTTAGAAATCATAAATTTGTGGGAGTTTTACTTCTTATTTGTTGAGTCACACTCATCATTCTGTAATTTCTAGTGAGTTTTAACTACTGAAATGACTGGGAGTGTTAGAAAGAGGATATTAAAGGTTGTCACTAAGACTCTTCTATTTTTTGCATTGTGGCATTTACATGCCTTCTACAAATGAGATATCAAGTGAAAACTGAATGCTTTTATTTATGACATAGCTTGGGGTAAAAGTAGTTCCACCATGCATTCTATCAAGTGCTGCATTTCATTAAGATGTCATTATTACAATTTTGCAGTCTTCCTCTAGATGGTCAAATTGGGTGTGGAATCTTTACATGTTGTTCCTCTGACTTATGCCATGGTTGAATCCATGCAAAACATTGCTTATATTGGACCACAATGATCTTGAACAAGTATTTTAATTAACCTGTCTCAAGTCAAATTTCAAGTTGTAAATGCTAGCCCCTTATTTAGCCGCCATGTTCTGTAAATTCATGAGAGTATTTCAAACTAAATATGCAGGCACATCCATTGAAGCTGAAGTGCATGGTAAACGGCAGCTCAAGCTCCTAAACCATGGGGAAACATATGAAATGAATTGTCCTCACCTTTCAATTAGAATTCTTCCAGTTCCTCGGATGGACTGGGTTGGCAATGTTAATATACGGTGCCCTGAGACAGGTCTTGTTGCTGAAATATCATACACATCAAGCTACTCGCTTTTAGGATTTGGGGGAAATCGTAAATTGATCAAAGGGAAGATCCTTGACTCGTCATCATTCAAAGTTCTGTACGAAGTTGATGGTCATTGGGATAAGTACGTGTATAGTCTCTAACATTAATTTATTTTTCTTCCATCTCTATAATTTAAAATTTATTCATTTCATAGAATTCTTGTATATAATTTCTCTAAATTTTGTGTAGAAGAATAATACTTTCACATGACTTATTTTTCAAGAATATTATGCTACACGTGATGATTATAGTGACACATTTCTTATGAAATTAAATTATGCAGGACAGTTCAAGTGAAGGATACAAACAGTGGAGAAGTCAGGGTGATATATGATGCAAAAGAAGTCATTTCAGGGCTCAAAACACCTATCGTCAAGGATGCAGAGGTATGTAACTTCTACTCTGTCTCCATTTGCTTGTAATATTTAATTAGCTATATTTATATTATCTATCCCTGACATTTATCAGCCAATCTTCCTGGCATGGCCTGCATAAGCCTTTTCTGATTAGGAACTAGAAGAACGTGCTTTAGACAAATCATCCCCTGTAAGATTGAAGAAAAAAATTGTTCTTTTCAATAAAATACAAACACAAGTAAAATTATATTAAAGAGATAAACAAGTTAAGTCAGAAGAGTTACTCTACTTAATAACTTTAGTATGTTTTAAATTTAATTAGTCCTATCATTATATTTTTTTTATATTTTTGTTGAGAAAATCCGAGAAAGAAACACTTAATAGATCAAACAAGAATGAGAATCGACACCACATTCAGTTTAAAACTTTAAGACATTAGGTTTATGGGTTTTTTTTTATATATTGATTAACTTTTTTATTTCTAGACTTAGACTCATTTGAATATCTAATAATATTTTATTAATTAAAAATGGATATTAAACATTTTTTTTACTTGATTATTATCAAAATTTAAAAAATTATAAAAACCTGCAGACTTACTTTTTCGATAAAAACTTTTAACTTAACTATTAGATTGTCAAAATTTAATATAAGCAAAAAAATTATTTAATAAAGTAGTTTAATTAAACGTAATTATTGTAGTAATTTGATTTAAAATATTTAATAGTTGGTTAATTTTATAATCAAACAGTATATTTTTTATGCTCTCATCAGTTTATCCTTTAAAAGTTAAAAAAAAAAGTCGAAAGAGTGTTGCTCTTTTTTTCCATATGGGAATGATAGAGAAACTCAAATGATAGCAACACATCGTAAACAATTAAATACGGTAGAGCACCCCCTCCCATAACATCATTATGTTCTTCAGTTTTAGTGAGTCCTACAGCAATCAATAATCATTAACTATATCTTCTTCTTATCTTATTTTTATTTTTTTTATAGAAGTATAATGTTCTTAACATATCGCATCAATCATTTAATTGTAACGATTGTGTTGACATGGTATTGCTCTGTAATTCAGAGCACACGTCCCTTTTCAAACATGTACTGTAGAAAAAACTTCTGCATCGCCACCCAAGCAGATACAGATGTACATTCACTGTCTCTGTCATTATATGAAGACTTTGTTTTTTGAACATAAAATATTAAAATGGAGAATGGGCTAATTGTTTTATTTCAAAAACTTCGCGTTAAAATTCAGATGGGTGTAGTTGATAGTTAAGCATATGTTATCATCTAGGTACTTAAAGAAAAAAACGACAATTGGCAGCATGAATTATTAGTAATTTTTTTTTTTTTTACTTGTGTTAGATAATTTGACAATTTGAAGGTTTTGTTGTTGTTGTAATTGTTACATGCAGAGTGTGTGGAGAAGTGAATCAGCTGTTGTTTGGGGTGAGTTGAGTGAAGCCATGATGAGGAATGAGTGGGAGAAAGCAAGAGAAGAAAAGGAAGGTGTGGAAGAGAGAGAGAGGAAGATGGCGAGAGAAAGATGTATGAAAGGGGAAAGTTGGGTTCCTAAGAATTTTAGGGTGTCCTACAGTAAAGACAAGTTGGAATGGAACTGTTCACCCATTCATAAATGGGTCCCCCCAGCCCCCATCATAGCTCCGTAGTTTATTTATTGTTATTAGTCGTTTTCTTTTTAAAATTCAGTACCTTTTGTATTTTCAATTATTTTAATATTAAAAATTTGGATTCCTAACAAAAGATAATTGGAGTTAGGGTTAGATTTTTAATATATGGTGACTCAAGGATCAAGACTATAAGAAGGTAATTTGTGGAGAGTGTTTTACAACTTGTGGATATAACGCTTTACAAGTTGGAGAGAAATTTAAGCATGGGGTTACACATCTCACAAAGAGGAAATATACATAAATGGGTAATATATAAAAAATAAAACTTACAAATTCATTAATTATTCGTATCTCTTTAATTAAATATAAAATCTCCCTCTTATGTCCAATTAACATTATACTGGTAATAGAGATGTATTGACATAAATGCTATATTAATAATTTTTTTTGTATAAATATGAAATATCTCGTTTATGAATAGATTGATATTTCACAGTAAAAAACCAAAAAAGGGAAGGACCAGAACGATACACGAGGCAGAAACAAAACGTTGGGTGTGGAACGCAATATTTATTGTCACAACCGTAGCTTCAGACATGTTAAACGTGCTCGCTTTGTTGATCCATGATGAGACATGTGAACACGATTGAAACGTTATAGCTATATTTATTTTTCTTCAAGAACATCGAAATCAATTATTTGTTTTTAATAGGTTAGTTATAAAATAGCTTTCAAAGCCTAAGTTTTAAACTAAAATATCTACTACTAGTAGTAAAAAGGTTCCGATAACTTGTATGCAGTGTTTGTTTACAATTTCATTAATTTTTAATTAATATAAAACACGCCGCTATTAGATTTGATCTCCACTAATTAAGAAGCACAAAGAGTTAAAATTATATTTATGCAAATTATCTAATTAAATATAAATAATTAGTCAGTTATTCATACCAAACGATTTTTTTTTTCTAATCTCTTGATGTAGCATATGATGACATCACATATAGGTGTACATATTCATTCCATTTCTCAACAAATTCTTTTAATGGAAACAAAAAGTAACTTTTCAGTGTGTCTACTTCCTGGCCACAACTAGAAATTATCTTTAAATTACTGTAACCTAGAATTTATAGTAACTGTTTTTGCATTAAAGTGTAGTTATATTTACTAAATTAGGTATCATGGAGGATATGTTATACATGGTAAATCATCTACTCCATCCCTCTCCGGTTCTCTTTTATCTGCCTCAATTTAGCATAAATTTATCTTAATTCTAGTAAATAAAATCGGACCATTTTATCTATTTCATTTAGTATAACTATTTTCTTTATTAATTTTCTTTTATTATACAAAATAAAATACGAATACGACTCAATAAGATAAGAGTCCTTATTCTTTTATCCGTTCGTTGTTTTAAATTTTGATAACATATTTATTATTTTTATATTATATCTTTATAATTTATAACACTAATTTTTAAATAATTTACACACATATGTATTGTGCCAAATAGAGAAAAAAAAAGCAAAATAAAAAAAATACAATTATTTTACTGTGTTTAGGTTATAAAGTTTAAGAAGTAATTTAATCAATAAACTGTATAAGGAATTGTTGCAATATTTACATATCTAAGAACTAAATTATGACTAGTGTATACAATTTTCTTTTCATAAAAATAGAGATGGCCAATGGTGAGGTTGGGTTACCCTACAATTATTAAGCAGGTAGGAGTATAGAGTAGCGGGCAAATGTGGTTTTCCACAAATTGTACGAACGATATAAATGAATGAAAGCAGCAAGTATAGTAGCAAGCTGCCACTTGTACAAGCAATATATTGAGCTTAGCTAGCTTCTGAGTTGAGAAGAGAAGTTGTTGCAGATACAACACACATACATGGTAAGTAAGTACACTTTCATTCACCTTCTGACCTTCATCATTCATTTCTTTCACTCACAAATTATAGTGTGTTTTGTGGACATGTTATGTTGTGGTGTAGGAGACAAAAATAGTCCTCACAAGGCCATTCTCATTGGAGAAGCAATCAGATCAGGAAACAAACTACAAAGCTCCAAACATTTTGCGCCGCATACTAAGTCTCTTTAAGAATGTCCGCCCAGGATCCGATGTCTCTTGCTTCAAGGTAAGCTACCTACATCACTATATTCTTCATCTCAAACTTAGCTGGTTGATGCTTCCATCAAGTCTCATATCCTTCATATGTGATATAATTTAGTTCTATTTTATTAGCCATTTTTGGGAAGCTTAAACCTTCTCTATCTGTTAGATGAAAATGATGGATTGAGATTAGGATTACATAATGACCGTTATAGATCGTGTGATAGTTTCTTCCCATGATGGATAGTTTAGATAGTTTGGGCAAGATCCTAAGTTACATAACTTATAACTACGTTGTTGTAATTATAAAAAAAAAAAAACTTTTTAGTTTTGAAATCTAATGATATAATGGAAATTAAGAAAAATAATGAACTTTTTCTTCTATATTGATATTTGTTTAACTCTTAATTATTATTTTGATATTTTCTTTGTTACTATTTTTTTGTTTATTTCTTTTATAAGATATAACTAATATTGTAGTTCTGTGCAATGTATAAACAATATTTATTTTATATAACTAAAATTTGTAATAAGTTTCTTTTTAATATTTATAATTATCTTATAAAGAAAATTTATAATAAATTAATTTTTTAGCATTAAAATTTAAATTTATGACAAATCATTTAAATTGTAATATAAGATTTTTTAATTATTTGATAAATTCTTTTGAAAATATATTAACTTTATGATAACAATTATACTAACTTTAAGGTATCTTTTTCACCAAATAATAGAGTTGTAAATAATATATTAGAGAATATGTTTGAAAAAGTAATTTTGATTTCTCATTACTGGTGCAGCTTCCACCTGAGTTCAACATGCCCAAGTCAGAGCTTCAGTGCTATGCAGAGTGTGTATATGCCACAGCAGTAGACATGCTAAGCAACCTCAACAGTGGCAACACACCATTGGATAGATTCATATCTGTTGTAGCATGGACCATTTCTACAGTGCGCCCCTTATGGTTTGGTTCTGCACCCTACAATCCCACTCTTGGTGAGACTCACCATGTTTCCAAAGGAAACCTCAATGTCTTACTGGAGCAGGTACTATATATACTCACTGTCTTTTTTCATTCTCACTTTCCCCTCAAACGCTTAATTCAATACCTTATCTTCATACACACATCTTTTCTTCTCAGATTTCGCATCACCCTCCGGTTTCTGCTCTCCATGCAACCGATCATAAGGAGAACATAGAAATTATATGGTGCAACTCTACTATTCCAAAATTCACTGGTAATTTATGTTCTTCAACATATATATGTTCTTTTATAAAATAAATATGTCAATTTTCATAATTTAATCCTTGTCAGTTTTATTAAAGAAAGACTTATATACGTCACAAAATCAATCATGCAGGTACTTCAGTAGAAGGTCATGTGCTTGGCAAACGACAGCTGAAGCTCCACAATCATGGAGAGACGTATGAAATGAATTCTCCTAATCTCCTGATCAGAATTTTCCCAGTCCCTGGGATTGATTGGTTTGGCAATGTCAGTGTTCGGTGCGTAGAAACAGGCCTTGTGGCAGAATTAGACTTCATAAGTCAATCTTTCTTTGGGTTTGGGACAAATCGGAAACTGATTAAAGGGAAGATCTTGGATTCATTATCTAAGAAAGTTCTGTATACAATTGAAGGTCATTGGGATAGGTAGGTATCAACTAATTACCTATATGTCATCAGAAATCAAAACCTACGTACCTTTTACCTACTTTTGGTCAATTGTTTACCTACAGTAATCTAATGATATGTTCCTAATCCAATCATTCCCATAAATGCATTGTTGCAGTGCTGTAACAGTGAAGAATACAGAAAATGCAGAAGTAAGGGTGATATATGATGCAAAACAAGTTATATCAGGACTCCGAGCTCCTATTGTCAAGGATGTAGAGGTAATAGATATCATATATATTTCACTTGCTTGTGTTAGCTCTTGGAGTACATTTTCCTTTATGAAACATCAACACACATATATACATATATAATAAAATGGAAATTCATTGAATGGTAACATGTTTCACGTATATGTAAGAAATTGTCATTTTCTCAGTTTTCATTGCTGAAAATTTGAATGTGCAAGAGTTTTCATGTTTTATTGTGAGATTGTGTTGTACATTATTATGCAGAGTGTGTGGCCAACAGAAACAGCTGTAGTTTGGAGTGAGTTGAGCGAAGCCATCTTAAGCAAAGACTGGGAGAAGGCAAAAGTAGCAAAGAAAAGTATAGAAGAAAGACAAAGGGAGCTTCGCAGAGAAAGAGAATCAAAAGGAGAAAATTGGGTTCCTAAACACTTTAGCAAAGAAGAGGGCTGGAACTGTTCACCAATTGAAAAGTGGGTCCCAAACGCCCCTATCATCTCCTTGTAATTTTTTTATATGTTTTGAAACTGTTACCACTTTTCCAAGAAACTGCATAATCTATATTTTAAAACTCATACCCTCACAATGAATGAAGAGTGAGGAATGTAACAGAAATGTGCATTGAGGAAAGTTCCACGTAGCCTAACAAATTCTGAAAGAGAGTTACTTATTGAAGTAGAGTTATTATGGGAGGTGGAAGAGTGAATGGAGAAAGTAATTGGTTCCAATCTTTCTATTAAACCAGTATAAGGATTTTATTAGGAATTCTAAATTCAAGAGTTACGTTTTGTAAAAACTTTTTGTTTTTTACAAGACCCTCAATATTAAGAATAAAAAATATTTTTTCAATGTCAAAATGCTTTTAAGTAGTAGATTATTACATTCCAGGGAAGTTAATTATTTTTTCTTCAATAAATGTTTATGAAAAAAATTTATAAAATTGCATACCCTTAATCAAAGGTTAGAAAAAATACAATCTTATTATTCTTTGTATATTTTATTAATCTAAAAATTTTATCATTCTATTTTAAACCAATATATATTTGATTTTCTTAATCCTTTCAAAATCAAGATTTTTAGCCTATATGTTTAACTAAGACTTTCAAATAAAAAAATAATGTTAAGATATGCCTAAAACATTGTAACTTATACTTAGTTACTTCAATTTGTTGAATACATAAGTATTAAAAAAACATACAGGTTAAGTGAAAGTCAAAACAATATCATTGTTACCTTTCAATAAGGGACTATATACTTCACAACTTACATATTTTATACAGACATCTAATAATTATGTATATAATTATTTTATTTATATTTATTATATTATCATTTAAATATAATATTTTATTATTAATAAAGATATGTAAGTGTCAAAATATTATTTTCTTTAAATAAATAAACTTGATGCAACATAAACAAGAATGAGTGAGACGATGGAAATTAACATTAATATCCATTTATACCATAATTTAGATGGATAAACTGCTAATTTCAAAATTTTTGAAAACCTAAATCTTTTTTATTTTAAATCAAAGAAACTAAAATTATGAATTAAGAAAAATAAGGACTAACCCTAGAAAAACATCTATAAACAATTTAGAGATGAATCTTCTGAGCTCCTTCAAGGTTTTCCAGACACCAAAAATGACAAGAAGAATAATATCAATTAAGTGGTTTAACAGTTGTAGTGATCTGAATGAACTAATAATAGCTCTCAAAATGTTTTTCTTTTTGTAATAAACCCTAGTGCGTGTAACAGTGACTGTAAGACCTGCATTCCGTTTGACTGACTGTTCCATTGAAAGTAACCCTAACTAATTCATATTCAACTACCAACCAATAATGTCCTTATATTAAATGATCAGTGCCAGTTTTTTTCTTCATGTGAACACCTCTTGGTTCATTAGGACCCACTCGAAATTAATCTACTGATTTAAAATATAATATTTCGCTTCCTTTTCCATCCTTAACTTTACAGAAAAAAAAATGAAAAATTAAGTGATTATAAAATTGTAATAAACCTTGGCTGGTTTCTGTATTCTTAATTTCTCTCAAAAAGAATTCAGAAAGGTTCTGTCTGCAGTAGCCTGTTTCATTCAGCTGCTCCTACCAATTTTTGCGTTCATCAAGTTTTAAATTATAATGGTACGTGATATTCTGATTAATCTCTCTTTCTATGTATCTTTTTTTCTGGCATCTCCGTAACTTTATATGTTCATACTATTCCTTACAAACATTCTAAGTTTTCCGGTTCTTTTAAAATCAACAGAAGTAACACAGTATTCCAATTATATATAATATTTCGAATAGTAAAAGACAATAGCAAGATATACTCAAAATAACATTTGATTTTCTTCTCTCTCTTTCTCTATCTGAATTTATGGTTCATTCCTTTTCCTTTCTATCATTTTCTTACATTGAATAACAGTGATGGTGCGACTTTTTGATGAAAATATTATATATAAGCTTAATTCATAATAATATATAATTAGATTTAAATTTCAGTTTACGGATTAATTTTATAAAATTTAATTAAATTTAAAATTTTATTCTTAATTTATCTTAACAAAACTCTGATAAACTAATCAAGTGATTAAAAAGAAAAAGTGAAAGAGTAGAAATAATTTATATTAGTTGCTCTTAAAAGATTATTTCAATAATGTCATTTAAAAGATGGACCTACATAGAAATACGCACTACAGAAATTATTTCTAATAAGTCATATTTTTTTAGTGAGATATGTGACCGACATGAAATATTAGATTTTAAAAAATATTATGTTATCTTTATTTATTTTTCTTCATCTACATTTTGAAAAAAAGACTGTATCTCACCTTAGTGAATAGTGGTGTGATGGTGATGAAATGGAGGTTTCTTAGCGTCAGAAAGAGGGAGATGGTAATAATAATATCGGATAGTAAAAACAAAGAAAAAGTAAAAAATAGACAAAGAAAAAAAGCTGAATACCAAAACAATATCTTAAAAAAAACTTGAAGTATATATCGATTTTAATTTAAAATGACATAGAAAATAATTTGATATTTACAAGTTTCTCACTATAACAAATGGATATTTACACTAATTTTAAATTAAATATTTTTTATATTTTAATTGAATAATATTTGTTTTTCTTTGATTTTTAAATAGACGTGTATATATTTTATATTTTTAATAAATTGTTATTTACCACCGTTATTATATTTAAAAATATCATATTAACTAAAAGTTAAATAAAAAATTATAAAAATTAAAAATTAAAGTTTTAAAACATAAAAATGAAAGAATTTATAAACACAAAATTAAATTATTTTTCAATTTCAGAAATATTCTTTAAAAAACATATTTTTTTATATTTTAAAATATACTTTATAATTTAGTCATAATATATTTTTAATGCATATGTATTAAAATCATTCAACCATTTCATTTAATTTTTATCCTTTAAAACTAATTTTAAATTTTAATAATTTTTGTTTAAATTTTAGTTAATTAAGTAGCGCTAATTATTAAAAACATAGGGATGAGAGTATTATTTATAAAAAAAAAAACACTAAAAGAGATTAATGTTTCTTTAAAAATGAGAAGGATGTGAATATCATTTTATTAAAAAAAAAATAAGTAAGTGTCAATTTTAAAATTAAATGAAACATGAGTGTTATTTAGCATCACTTTAAGAGAAATAATTACAATTTCTCCATATAATTTGATTGAAATATATTTTAACCTTATTTTTCATATAAAACGTTTAGATAAACTTCTCAAATATAAAAGAGTTAAAAGGAATGTTATTATCACTAGTTTGTGATTAATTCTCACATTTTATGTTTCATTTTTATTATACATAAAAATTGTTTGGAGGGACAAAAATAAAAAACATAATAAATAAACTCTTTAAAATTACATTAAAATAAAAAAATAAATATATTTTATTTTGGTGAAAAAAAATCTTAAACCAACATGGAGTAGTTGCGATGTTTGGGCATGTTTTATCATTGGCAAAGCCTAATCATTCATAATTGTAGGTCTCTGCACAATAATTCAGAATTGGGATCTATATGGTGTTTTAATAATCATATATAGTAATTGTCTATTTTAATTTTCTCTTCTATATCAACTATCAAGCCTTAATTATGCTTTATAGATCTTTTATGTTTTAAATTAAGCCATGCTTTATGGTATACATACACTCTTTGGGCTTAAAAAAGATCATGATTATTGCACATAATTTAAAAAAAAAAAAAAAGGCTAACCACCTCAATTCTATTTAATAATATTATTTAAAAAATAATTTCCAAATATAAGTATCATCGCTACTAAATATAAATGAGAATAATTTCATAAAAAATATTTTTATTGTAAAAAACAAGATTAATAAATGAATTAACTACTATTTTTAATCAATATGAAAGTAATTAATTTCGTTTATATTCAGGTTCAATTAAAACTGCCGCATCAATTAGAGTTTTTCTTTCTATCAGTCCTTCCTTTTTACTCACTCTTTTCCATCATGTTTGAGGCTCACGAATACAAAAATGATTTGTTAAAAATAGCTATTGAAATATATATTTTGGTCAAATTTTCAATAAAAATATATTTTAATAAAAAAATTCAACATTTTAAAATAAAAAATCTCAAAATTTAAAAAATCTCAAAATTTATTTTCAATACGTGTAAGGTTATTTATTAAAATTGGATTTCTGAAGTAAATGTGTATGTTGAGCTATGCTAAGTTTTATTATGGGATGTGATCGTTGTTGGTTATTTCCATGCAAGCACATGACAAGTTCTATAAGTGATTCAATGTGAGAAATTAATTGTTACCAAAAATGAGAAGCTCATTAATGTTTATGACGACTTCATCATGGAACGATTTAACTACGATTTCAACATAGTACCTTCATGTGGGGTTGGGGTGGGGAATATTAATTTTAATAATTATTAAGATTGGTGTGAAGCATATTCATGCACGTCTTCTCATATTCGACTCTACACATCTTACAAGTTCACATTAGGCACTAATTTTTGGTTTTTAATTTATAATTATGAGATATATAGCTTTTCTAACCTAAAATTTCGAAGATATTATAAGTTTATAGATATTGTAATTTTACAATTATTTCATAATCTATTCTTTATTATTTATTCTCATACGGTTAATTATTGTAGTCGTTTAAGAGTCAATAAAGTTAAGATCAATTTAAATATATATATATATATATATATATATTTTAATTTTTTAAAATACTTTTTAAAGACAAAACTACGATGAAATTCTGAGTTTCAAAACAGATAATACCTCGGATGTCATAATTGACTCTAACGATAATATTTTAACATTTGTAAAAATTTCATTTCCTTATACTTCAACTGTAAGGCTTGTTTCAAGTATATCTAATTGTCTCACATCGTTTAGAATCAAGACCAATGTTTGTTTAAATACATATTTTTTCCTTAATTTTTCGAAACACCTTTTAACAACAAAATTATGAGAGAGTTCTGAATTTTAAAATAGACATTACTTTGAATGTGATAAGTTGTCCTAACCATATATCTCAACCAGAACGCTATTAATTTCATCTACACACTTAATTTTAATAATTCAAACTTATTAACTCTCTTCAATTAATTTTATCTACAAACTTAATTTTAATAATTTGAACTTATTAAGTCTCTTTAAGAATATGCGCCACCACGATCTCATCTCTCATGTTTCAAGTCAAGTTTAGGTTCAACATGACTTAAAAACATGTACAAATTAAATTACTTTTGTTAAGAAAGATTTAGGCTAGGAAATCGTGCCCCAGTTAAAAGATAGCTAGGTTGTGTCTACTAATATTCAAACACATAATATCTATATATCTATATCTCACTCCAACGAAAGAACTAGAAAAGTTTAAATTTGTAATTTATCATCGTGTAAGAAATCTTCTCTCCCTGCTATCGTTCAACTTTCTGAAGCTTAATTAGAAATCGAAATGATGGTGTTAGTAGAAAAACATTTAATAAGCAAAATTGTCCTCCCATTTACTTTATTTGATTCCTTGAATTGTGCATACTTAGACCAAGTCGCCTTCATTAATGAATATAATATAAATATTCAAGGATTTAGATAATCTAGTACGTGTGATTTAGCACCTAAAAATGTAAAATGAGAGAAAAATAAAAAATAAAAATTAAGATTCAAACAGTGGGGTGTGTGTGCATCTTTTCATCTCACAGATATTTAAAATAAGGATTTGAGTGACGGAGTGTATCGATGATGAATGAAAATGGAGAGGAGGCGAAATAAATTCGTTGCTTTGGTAGAAAGTACAAGAGTGTGGAAGCTGATGAATAAAAAATTTAAAATTTTTTAAACAACTATTTTACCCTCCTATATTTTGTTTGTATTATGTAAAGTGAGTGATATAAAAGATTATAATACAATTTAAATAATTTATTTCTTATCAAATCAAAAAGTTTCTTTTTCTATTTCTTATATACTGTTATTCTACTAAGTATATTAATCTTTAATTTTTTTATATTAATTTGTTTTCACGTTATTTTTTTCTCTTTTTTTCTTTTTTATTTATCTATAACAATATATAAACAAAATTCATTTTGATATACACATTTTATATTCTTATTTTATTTTTAATTATATTTTAAAATTATAAAAAAATAAATATAAATTACTTATATACTAAAAGTAATGACACACTACAAGTCATGTATTACTCATCATCATTATTTTTTATTTTCTGAAAGATATAAAGTCCCGAATTACCTCTCTACAATGCTAAACTAAATAAACTCCAAAAAAAATAATTTGTGGAGTCAAAATAAATAAGTTCACAACATCACACCTTTTAAGGTATGGAAATCATTATATATTTATATCACTACTACATTAAATATTTTTATATTATATAAACTAATAATATCATAAAAATAATATTATTTATAAATTCCAATTATACTAGTAATAATACAAAATTAAATTGAACTAATAAATTTACCGTAATAACATTAAAATTTATAAATATAGCACTAAAAATGAAAAAACAATCATATATTTAGTAGAATTTTCTTACGATCTTAGGCCCATATTTTTTATCATGATTCATAAGCAATCGAAAATGATAGTTGGATCTGTATTGGTCCACAGCTGCCACCTGTGTTCAACATGCCAAAGTCACAACTACAGTCACCATGTTTCCAAAGGAAACCTCAACCTCTTACTGGAGCAGTTGCTATACTCTGTGGTTTTATCATTCTCATTTTGGCTTCAAAATGCTCAATTAAATGGATTAGGATTTTTACATGCATGTGCTTCTGTTTGCAGGTTTTACATGGACTGAATGGGTTGGCAATCTCACTATCCGGTGCCTAGAAACAGGCCTTGTGGCAGAACTAAACTACATTAGCCAATCTTTCTTTGGATTTGGGGCAGTTCGAAGACAGATTAAAGCAAAAATCTATGATTCATTATTGTCTAAGAAGATTCTAAACAAAATTGAAGGTCAATGGGATAGGTAATCTCTCTTTGAAGTTTTATTAATTACCTATTTGCTCATGTTTATATGAAAAAGCAGTGTTTTTCAATTGTTTCCTTAAAAGTATCCTAATCCACAAAATGCAACAAAGCTGTCAATTTTTAAGAGATATGCCTTTTCAGTGTTTAACTATGTTGATTATAACACCTTATATTCTTATTTTTTCAGAATTTATGAAGAAATTTATTACAAAGTAAATTATATATATATATATATATATATATATATATATATATATATATATATATATATATAAGAAGTTGACTTTAAGCCTAACTCAATATTACAAAATTGATTTATAAAGTAAGATTTGCACATCTTTAGTAGATGTGGGATCTCCAACACACTCTCCTTACGTCAAGACTTATCAACTCGAGCGCAAAACTTATATGTAAGAATAGTCTGATAGCGGGTGGCTCGATAAGCCTAACAACCTTACTAGGATAGACTCTATACCATATCAGAAGTTAGTTTTAAACCTAACTCAATTTTACAAAACCGGCTTATAAAATGAGATTTTATTAAGTTCTCCGTAATATCAGTGTAAGATGATTTTAGATAGTCTAAAAATATTTAATTTCTATTTATTTATACTTTTAATTCTTCATCAGTCATTTTTTTTATATGAGATGTTAATTGACCTTAATTCTTCTATTTCTTGTTCAAATTAAAGAATTGACCAAATATTGCAGAATAACTTATCTATTTTATCTTAACTCACTTCTAACCTAAATACAGTCTGAATTAGAAATTTACAGATAATTAACATGCCCTCTGAGACATTGGTAAGTACAGCTTAGGAGAATCAGACAAAAAAAAAAAAAAAAACTCTAAAATACATTATGCAAGTCCAATTCCCCAACATGAACGTTTCAGCAAACTGAAACATTTTTCTCCATATTTTTAATGATCAAAACACCCCACTCCAAACGTCTTGGTCTTATCTGGATACCTCAGTCCAAGGTTATCCAACCATCAATAACTTTCTTGCCAATCAGATTCACTCCTCCTATGCTATATAGGGCTTCTCTGATATGGTGTCCAAGATAGGTTTCCAAGATTGCACTTTACAAGGGCTTCTTCCACCAATATTCATCTTACCAACACCGTATTGCTCTGCCGCATCAGCTCTGCCAGGACTCCTAGAAGGTGAACACCAAACTGTTTGATTTTGGCCGGACAAAGGACTTGCTTTGGCTATTGCGCTGAGTCTCTTTACAAGGCCAGTGAGGTCCACAGGAGAAACATCAGCTTGTAGCACTGAGTATGGCAGCATGAAATACACTTGCCCAGGTTGGAGGTGTGTGTCTCCATTCATTGATTTTGAGGAAGTGGAAAGAAGCTGGGTGGAAGTGCAAAGAAAGTGTTTTGAGGGGTACCCAATTACTTGCCTCACTGAAATTGGTTGCTCAAAATCCTCTACATAACCATTGATATGAACCACACGGATATTCCTTAATATGGAGCTTGAGTTACAAGAAAAACAAACCCCCATATTGCTAGTCTCTTGATGAACACTTGAATATGGTAATGAAGAAGTAGTGAGCATTGATGCTTATATTGATTGGTATAAATAGTATTATAATGTTTGTGTGCGTACAACAAACAAATGGGGTTTGACTTTTGATGATTTAATGATAAATTATGGATAAGTACACGTATATTGAACCTTTTGGAAATGAAACTGATGGTTAACTAAGCACTTTTTCTGACCAAGTTGTTTGTATTGTATGGATCAACTTGCAGCATCATTGACATAAAAGACAAAAGGCACATGCAGCCAGGAACATATTAATTCCATCAATAATAGAGTACGTTAAAATTAGTTCAGAAAGCTTATTAACGTTGTTTTCAAGTTACAAAATTTCTAACCTAACCGTGGAAACATGAAACAAGGTCCACCATGGTTCCCATTGCCCTATTTAATTGCTTACTTTGGATTGCCGTTGTTGTTTTTAAGTCATATTCAGTGAAAAGTCGCAAGCAGATCAATTTACTTTAAAATTCTTTTATCATTTTTTTAACACAAAAAATGTTATAAAACTCATGCTTTAATCTTTTGAAACTTAAAAGCTATAGTCTTGTTTTATAATGCTTATATCTCAGGTTTATTAAGGTTCATTAGAGCTGGAAGAGTTGAAACCAACCAAATTGCATCCAATATTATTAATAGCGCATGAAGGACAGTCCAATAATAAGGACACTCTGCCACTTGCCCTTGTGCGAACTTGCAAGTTGCAACTCACTATTCACTATATCTATCTTTTTCTGTTTTTGATTAATTCTTTTCAAGTAAGCTTATACCCCCATTCTTTGAACTAGTATATTGAGGGTTTAATAATTAATTTGAATTTAAAACATTACTTTGTATTTAATTAATACTTTCTTTAATAAAATATTAGTGTTGAAGTTGAATAAGATTATTTTGATGGCTAACTCGATACCTAGTTAAGTTATAATAAGTTGAATAAAATAGGATTAATAGTGTAACTCACTTTACTTTAGCAACACGCCTTTTGTTTTGTTTCAATGTGTTTCCCGTCCGTGATTGGCAAGGGTGTGTTTGAGTTGACTTTTATTTATTTAATGTTAGTTGAAGAGGTTTGACGGTAACTATGAATTAAGGATGCAAAAGTCAAACCTGTTATTTTGGTTTGCTTTGATTAATAATAGTAATTACCTTGCTTCGTTGTCTGCTGTGCATGCTCTTTTTCTTCCGCAGTTCTCAAACCTCAAAATTCTTATCTTCGTTTTGCGATAAAGGACATGTCGTTTTAAATGTCAACCTCTGAGTACGCTTCCGTTCCGTTACCGTTATTTATCGCTCTTCAGTGATCCCTTGGCTCTCGTTAAAAGGTTATGTTTGTTTGCAGGTTATTCAATAGAAAGATAAACTTCATATTATCTTGAGAATGTGGATTATATTTTGAGTCTACTTAATTGAATCTAGTGTTTTACATCTTTTAATTTAAAACCTTCTTTTTTATAATTCGAATTAATAGATAGATATTTGTTGCAAAATAATATTCTGTTAATATTATTTATTTTCAAATATACATGTATGTATAATAATATATACCAAATGTAATTTTATATTTATTTACTTATATATAATTTTAAGATTGATATATTATGTAAATAAACCATATTAGTTTAATTTGTTAAATTATTTTCAAGTTAATACTCACTCGTGTAATTTATAGAATAAATTTAATATAAAGATATATATAATATGATGAAATTATTTTAGAGATATTAAAACTAAATGTCTCTTCTCTTCATTAAGGACATAAAAATTTGTCGGAGATAAAATATTAGGGCATGAGAACGAATTAAGTGAAAATCACACATTCATCTTCGTGATGACTTATGTATCACATTATTAGAATTTTCGAAAACGATGAAATAAGAAATAAAATTTATTTAATTATCATGTTTATTGTGTGTTAGTAAATGATTTTCTTTATACTAAGATATTGAATATTATTTTTACAAGATCATGGATAGTTAAAATAAATATCTTATGGGTAGATGTTAAATATAATTAGGATCCTACATGAAAGGTTGTGTTGTAAAACTTTAGCTTATTACCCATTTACAACATTAGTTATGAGACTTTGGACATGAGATCATTGTTTATACATGTAAAGAGCTGACATAAAGAGACTAAAAACTTTTATTTCTCTAATAATGATGGTAACAACAATAATTTTGGTGGAGTTGTTCGGAGTGGAGAATGACAATGTCAAGTAGAATTTAAGCCTACTCAATTTTATAAAATTGGCTTGTAAAGTGAGGTTTGCACCAACATTATCAACTATTGAAAGGCCTCATCTATAGTCGATGTTGGATCTCTAAAACACCTCCTCATGCCGAGATTGTTCAACTCGTACGTGAGACTATATTGTTTAAGGGTGGTCCAATAACGCCCCAATAGTGAGTGGCCCGATAGGCCCAACAACCTGGCTAGGATAGGCTCTGATACCATATTAAGAAGTAAAATTTAAGTCTAACTCAATCTTACAAAATGGGCTTGTAAAGTGAGGTTTGCACCCACATTATAAAACTATTGAAAAGTCTCATCTCTTGTCGATGTGAGATCTCCAACAAACATTGATGAGCAAGTGTTATCAAGACTTATTTGTTGTATTATGTGGAATGCACCATATTTTACAAGAGTGCGATGTTAATGAGTATGTCATCCACATAGTAAATTTACAATCCATCATCCACTATTGGTTACTATTTTACCACATAAGACATTCACATATCTTTGTTTTAGTTACAACTAACCCTAAATACATCTTGTAATGCTTATATTTATCACATTTTCATAACTTAAAAATACACACATTTTTCTTCCTTGTTGGTCATTTGTTGTATCTAAGTCAATAATAATGACAAATGTAAACTTAAAAATTATTTCACAAACTCATTCATGTAATTAATCCTGTATATAAAACACCCACACAAATACATTATAATATTAAGATATGTCACTTATCACGTTTTCAATACAAATAATGAGATATTTTACATATATTATTCATTGTGAAGACATTATTATATTCCCCTTTGACTAATTCCTTTATTCATCACACTTTATTATATTAAGAATTTCATCAATATTAATCAACATAACAACTCTATATTGTATTTATTCTAAAATTGATCATTCACTTATCTTAAACATAATCCTTATATCTTTATTGTAACTTTCTATATCATAATCATTTTTGTCAAATAATAAACATTTCAAACTATTTTCAGAAGACGTATATGAAAGCCAAATGTATACTTTTTGAATTGGTCAATCCAAAAGTACGTTACGAATTTCACAATCTACACGTTAAAATTTAAATAGATTCCACAAATCAAAATTCCTTTAGTGGAGTGATTCTCCCAAATTGTTCAATTTGAAACATAATTCATTATAACTATAAATTATGCAATTTAAAATACAATAATTGGTCTTCTAAATTATAAAATCCATAAGTACACTTAATATATAATTTTTTTTTATTCTGAATTGTTCAACTTAAAAGATTTATAGGCTACACAATTAAAAAAAACGAAAATCAATGACATATCCATTGAATCCATTAAAAAAAATATATACGAAATCTTATCGAAAAAAATTAGTTCACTTCAACCTCTGAAAAACCTTGATATTCAATAATATTATTTATCAAATACAACGTAAAAAATAAAAACTCATATGGCACCAATAATAAGCAACACAATATAAAGCTTTTGGAGGTTAGAGGAGTTATAAAAGTTATGAAATGGATACTTCAGGAAAAGTGGAGGGTTAAAAGGGAAAATATGATGGGTGGAGGAAGTAAAAGTATAAAATAATAACAGATAACTTTATCAGGTCTTGGGGTAGAGAAGGCTGAACCCAATTTGGACCAAATAAAACGGGAATGAAAACAAATAAGAAAAAAAAAACAGAAAAAAATGATAAAAAGGAAAGACGTCTTTTATTAATTGCTCTTTCTTTATTTGAATTTTCGCATTTTAGATTAATTTTCAATAATCTTACTTTATTTCAAATAGGTACATCACTCATATTTTTATAATTTTTTGTTTACATTTATTTTTTTACAAATTAATATAAATATTATCTTCTTGACTATTTTTGCAGTGTTACACTTGAACAAGCATTCTTATTCTAAAAATTGATTATATAAGCACATGTTGTTTATATTAAAAAATATTTTTTAATTTTGAAACATTCACCATGGTATATCAGCATATTTGGAAATTTCTTATAAGACTTTAATACTAAATTTAAAATCATTGTTGAGAACTCTGAATTTGATATTTTCTGGTACCATTTGTTCTTATTTTCACCTTTTTTTAAGAAAAAAGAATCTATTTTCCCCCTTTCCAATGTGAAATACTTCTTTGATCAAAGGTCGAAAACGTGATACAAATATGGTACAAACTCAAATATTTCAGCTGAAAAATAGTTTTATTGGGCTGAAGAGGCTGGAAATCAGCCCAGCCTTTTCGTCCTTTCAGATCTGACTGCTTCTTCCTACTTACACCTCCAAGCCTTCTTAAGGTACCTCTAAAATTTTAAAATATTCCAACACTCTTTTTTTTAATTATTGTTTTATTTTTGGGAGGTAGAGGGATTGAACGTTGGGGTGGGTAGAACCTTGAAGGTGGATGGATTGTGGTGTAGTGGGTGAGTGGCAGCGGTGGTCTGCGTTATCGGTGGCGGTGGAAGAGTGGGAGGTAAGTTGGGGATGAGTTCAATATATATTACGGAACAGGGCTTTCAGAATGCATTTGTGATTTTAAAAATGAATTATGAAACGATTGGTTTCAGAATTCATTTTTAGTTTTCTAAATATTTCTGAACAATTGGTTCCGAAATACAATATTGGAGATGAGAATGTGTTACCGAACAATGTATTTCCGAATATCCCATTTTAAAACTAAATTTCAACGAAAAATCTCCTACATCCAAATTATAAAAATTGAACGAAATTCTTCAAATACACTACAAATCATTTAATATATCTGTACCTTAAATATTTGTCAAATATATTATTATTGTTGGACGACAAAACCAAAACGGCAAACACAACTCAAAGTGGAATGGCTGGAGGTGCGTAGAAGTGTTTCTATCTTCACACTGTTATTTTAAAGATATTTTAGACAACTTGAAAATTTGGAAATTTTTAGGAATGTTTGAAGAAAGGCTCAGAGGTAAAGGAAGAAGCATTCTTAGATTTTGTTTTTGTTGTTGTGTGATTAGTATAAGAATATTTTATTGTTTTTGAAAGATCTCTATTTGATCCATTGGCCCAAAATAGCTTGTTGTTTCCATTTTTTTTTCTGGGATCATATAGATGGAACAATTCATCTGCTGAGCCTCACTTCGAGATATACTGCCATGTAGTGGGTCCTGGTAAGGAAACATATGCTTGTGGGCCACTAATTCATCCATCAATTCTTCATTATCATTCTCAATCTCTATGACTTGTTCCTACGGAACCGAGATCGAAAACATTAAGAATAAGAAATAGAACCATCTGATTTGATTCGTTCTCAATAGCCACGAGATGATCATCTTAGGGTGATCCTTTTGT
>Ga0209700_102979_pt1 | contig 33292 bp, 11 predicted proteins | sample SiratroredBW_FD_187528 | JGI IMG/M metagenome (GOLD analysis project Ga0209700, IMG submission 187528) | Root nodule microbial communities of legume samples collected from California, USA - Siratro red BW (SPAdes) (version 2) | ecosystem: Host-associated > Plants > Roots > Nodule | place: USA...
TTAATATTTTTAATATTCTTATTAATACTATTAACAATATTATTAAAAATAATAATATTAATAAAAATAATATTATTAATTTTAATAATAATAATAATATTGAATATATTATTGATAATAATATCACTACTAATAATATTATTAATTATAAATATTAGTAATATTATTATCAATGATAATATTAATAATAACAAAAATATTAATGAAATTAATTAAAATAATATAATAATAATATTATTAATATTAATTATAATAATAATAATAATACTAATAATAATATTAATTATTACTATTATCTTTTCATAAAAATTTGAGTCTATAAATAATATTAAATTTACCTATAAGTTTTTATTCGATCATAAGTAATTTGAAAAATTCTTATAATAATATATTCATTATTATAATTAGAATGGTGTTTATGTTGTATTTGCTTATAGTCACGTAGAAACCCTAGTGTCTCTCTTATATTTGAACTGATTCCTACATCAAATAATTAGTATTCACCTTGTCTCATTTTTAGTTGCCGTTTCAATCCATTGTATATTATTTTCCTTCTCCTGTAACGTAACATTTTTTATTTTTTTACAAACTCTAATTTAGTTTCTTGAAGACAAATCACTTCGACTATTTCCTTATCAATATGATCTCTCGAATATCTCAATTTAGACATTTTCCCCATCCCTCTTATATTTAAGCAAATAATCTTCATTTAACATTTTGTTTATCTCTATATCTCTTACTTTTTTTAGTTTACCGTCACTATAAGAAAAAAAGCTATTTAAAGATTAGTTTTTAATTACCAAATGAAATAATTGTTAATTGTAACCAAAATAGTCATCAAATTAAATTTTGATTGCTAAATAACTATAAAATATAAATTTAGTAACCAATTAAGTCAATATAATTGATATCTAACATTAGCTACCAAAGTTTTAGTGGCCTATATCATTAGATTCTAAATTGGTATCTAATTAAGTTAGAAACTAATTTAGAATCTAACGGTGTAGGTCACTAAAATCTTGGTAGCTAATGTTAGATACAAATTATATTAACTTAATTGATCATTAAATTCAATCATTACTTCTATTATGTAGTTATTTAACAACCAAAATCTAATTTGGTGGTAGAAAAATTTTTAGTCACAATTAATAACTATTTTATTTAGTAACTAAAAATTGATCTCTAAATAACTTTTTTTTCTTGTAATGCGTCTATTTCTTTAATTTCTTTCAATGTATTTAAAATATTTTTCTCGTTCCCGAGTATGTAATACCTATTTGTTTCCTTGATTCCCATAACCTAATAACTTCTAAACTATCATTTCTCAATCAAAATGATATATTACAATCATTAATATCATGTATTCACATACAAAAATTACTATAATAGTATGAATTGTTAACTTCATTTGTCTCATTTATTGAGCTTTACTTTGTTGAAGTAGTCACTACTTTAGTGATTGTTTGTAGGATCCATTTTTTAGTATTCTTTTGATTTGAAAGACTCTAGATCCAACATTATTTTTTTGTGAGAATCATCTTAGATCTTGTTGTGTCATCGAATATTTTTTCTGGAATTAAAAGACAGAATTTTTCTTATATAAAACAAATTGAGTTAGATTTGAAGAATGGATATTTTGCAAATATAGCCTTGTGTAATACCAATACTAAGGTATATTGATGACGAAGATTTATATATATTTTCTAATTATTATGATAAGGTAGCCAGATATATGTTCGAAACATTTTTTTTTTCTTAGCTTTCAATAAATTGTGATCAAAGGTTTATTCATCTTCTAATTAAATGATGGATTAATTCAAACATGTGACCAATGCATAAGTTATATTAATATAATTTTTCTATTTCTGAAAAAAAAAATATTGATGGCATACCTTTTCTTGGATTTGTTTAAAGATAGTAGAGATTATTTCTCACCCTTTTATAAATAACAAAGTTTTAATTACTTTTTCTATTATAAGATGATAGTTTATTTGTAAAGTAAAAGATACTTTTAGAAACTCAATCCATCCAGATTTACACCTAAAATCCAGATTAACAGATTAATTATGTGTTCAGAAAATTTATCTGGGAAGATTTCTGATAAAGAGAAATAAATAAGTAATTTCTTTGCATATAAAAATCACATTATGTATAAGTTAATTTATAAAATATTTCTAATATCTTTAATTTTTTATTTTAAATTTATGTATAAATAATATTAATTTATAAAAAAGGTTATCTTTTCTATTATGATTGTGGAAAATTTGTTAAATACTAATAGAAGTTTCTTACTGGAAAGAAAGTTGTGTTGTAATGATTCCAACCTCATTAATAAAGCAGATAAAATCTTTTTTCTGTACTTGAATGACATTCCTCCTTCTAAGAATATTTTTTTGTTGGCAACTTACTGAAGATGAACTATGAGACGCTAAAACCTTTAGGAGAAGAAAACTCCTGAAATGAAAAATTAAACTCTCAGATATAATTATATATTAAGGTCAATATAAGTTCTTAATTAGCTTCGAAGACAAACATAGCACTCCAGAATGTGTTATAAATTCAGAAAGTGATGGAGGTTAAATTTGAATTCAGAACTTAAACCTCACTAACTGAGTATTCTGTTTTTACCTTCACTCTTATTCTAGTTTTGTCTTTCACAATATATTCAGCCTCCTTTTAGCTTCAGTAACTTCTTTATTCAGTCATAGCAAGAGTTGAAGTGGCTTGATAAAGGAAGTAAGCTAAAAAAAGGGGTGTTTACCCAATATAAGGTAGACTGTTTCAATTCACTAATTATAACTTTTTCTTAGGTAGGTGTCCATAAATAATGTTGTGATTAAAAGTATGATGAAAATCTTTAAATTAGTATCAGATCCTGAAGTAAATTTTTCTAAGAATAGATTGAGGTGGATGATAAAAAAATTGTGAAAGTGACAAGTTGTCAAATTATAAAACTTCCTATTTTTCTTTTTTTTTTTTTATTATTTGGGAATTCCTATAGGAACTAATCCTAGAAAAGGTAACATGGAACCGGATTATCTTCAAATTAAAGAAAAAATTACCTTTTAAAAAGTATAAATAATACTCGTTGGCAAGTAGAGTGTATATATAAAATTAATATTATAATAACTAAAAAAACATTCGTAACATTTTATAAACATTTTTTAGTTTTTTTATTATGTTAATTAACTTTTGTAGAAATTAATATTTTATAAGTGTTTTATAAAATTCATCCATTTTCTAGCGTATTCAGAAATAACCATGATTGTGGAGATATATGTAATTATATTTTTCCCATAGATTAAAATTAGTTTATGTAAAAAATAAAATTATATGTTTATTAAATAAGATATTTTATAAATTATTTATACATAAAATAGTTTTAAATTATAAAAAAAACCTTAATTAACTTTTTTATTTGTATTGTTTTCTATAAAATATTTATCAAGAATATTATCCAAAGATAGTTTGCTGATAAAAAAAATGGCAAGATAGATGTTACAAACTAAAGTACTCTCTGGTTGACTTTTTTCTTTTAAAAGGAATATTTAACTTAAATCTGAGGTTATGTACATCTTTTAGTATTCTTTGGGGTGGGAAACAAAATAAATTTGTAGACTTTGGAAATTGAGAAAATAAATTAAAAGTAATTAATGGATATTTTATGATAGAAGAAAACAGAAAGCAAGAATGTGGACGATAGAAAAGTGATGGGAGTGGCAGAGAAAACATAAGAACCCACCATTTGTGGACTTGAAGGATAAAAGCTATAGCTAGATAGCACCATCAAGCACAAAAACAAGGTAATAACATATATGCATGGACCTAACATATATAGTGATGATGATGCATTGTAGGTTTTTTCTACAAGCAACACCCTTAACTGTCAAATACATGGATAGTTCTTTGAAATCCTCAACTTAAAAGCTTGATGGGTATGATATCATTGTTTTCTGAAACTAGGGACTGGACCACAATGGGGGGCATCTTTTCAGACGTTGAATTAGCATAGTGGGGGCCATCTATATTACGTGATATCTATGCTTTCTTTTGTTTTTATTAATCATCATAACCATTATCTTTATCATTTTTCTTATATAAACAAATCTTAATTTTCTGCACACCGTTTTGCGAAATTTGTGCCCTAAACTCTAATGAAACACAAAAAAGGTTCTTTGGGAAAATAGTAAAATATGCAGATCACAAGGAATTTGACCAATTTAGGAGCTTCATGTGGATTCATATGTATATATGCTACATGTGAACAATGATTTTGGATAAGGAAACACCTGAATTTACCTACATGAAACTTAGTCTTAAAAAGATGTTTTTTGTGATTATAAAATGATGTATATAAACTATTATTAAAATCGATTTTTGAGTGATAGAAGAGTTAAGTGTATCAAAATAAACTCCTTACTTGAAATTAAAAGATAACTTTTTTTTTTATATCAAACTTTGTCATCATTAATCACATATGAATCATTATTATTTTTTTATATATCTATGCAACAAAACATAGACTCTAACTAAGCAGAACATTCCTTATCTGTGGCCGAATTGAGAAGCATATACATCCAAAAAAAAAAAAAACAGATCTAATCCCCTCTAGAAAATGGAAGAATTAAAAAGTACACACCCATAAACCCTCTAGAAAGTCCCAGAGCATTATCTCTTTTTGAATTTAGTATTTGTATCACAAATTTGTTGTTTAAAGATGAATAAGTGTAAAAATCACCATTATTCTCAAACTCTTAATTAATGTAAAACTTTTGAATACTTCCAAATATCGTAAAACTGATTTGATCCTATCAAATTATGACAAAGAGGAAATGAAAATTGAAAATTTTCGTTTGAAGAGTTAAAAGAAAGGAAAAAAATGGACACTTTTGAAATGTCTGGTTGACCACCGTTTGTTAATCTTCCACATATGTTTCCATCATCTTATCATTTTCTACAGATTTTAATGGATTCGCTGAGATGGATAACGAGTGGTTGATCATCTGCAGAGTCCATCAATATAGATTCGTGGTTCCCAAGACATAATTCTACACATGATTATTACTATGTGAAGAGAAGTGGGTTGGACAAGCCACAAATCATTAATTATATCTTTGTCTTCCATCAATGACATGATTTGATATTTAAAAGCAACATACTGTTAAGTGAATCATTAGTTTGTTTTGAACTCAAACAAAATTGCCACCAAATCTAATTACAATAATTAGATTTTTTTACACAAATTTTTTTACAGACTTCAGCAAGTGGTAGTAGCAGCAGTAACTTTGATTTAGCTGTCGCTGTTATGGACAGAGAATCATGTGAGGGGGAGGAAGAGACACGAAAGGATGGAAATTCATTCACATTTGTATGTTGTTTTGAGTTTGACATTAAAAGCAGTACAGTATAGTATCTGAATTTGGTAGTTGTAAGTTAACGACGTTCACATGAATAATGTTCCCTTCATTTACTTCAATCACTGAACATTGGTCCACATTCATAAATCAAGATGTTGACACTTGACACTGCTCTCTATTCCATAAAGTGCTTCTAAACTCAAAACCTTTAGAGGATTTATGCATTGTTACCTAATACTTGAACCTCTTTAGTAATCATTGTTTTCTATTTTTACTTTTTCTCACCAATTAGTAGTTCACAAAATAGCCATCTCAAGTAGTTTCCATTGCATTAGGACTCTAATTGATCACTCATTATTCTGAAATAGCATAGCCTTAATGAGAAGATCATACACTTGCCAACTATACCAAGAAAATCCATCACTAGGAATTGATGGATCCCTACCATTATCATCATAGAATTTTCTTTTTAGGTGGTGTATATAAGAAAATTTGAAGTGACCATTTTGGTGGTTTTTACTCTTCTAAAGATTTTAGTCTCTTTATGTTCATGAGAAGCTAATAACAGCAGCAAATACTTTATCTTGTTATCTGAGAATGATTTACATGAATCACACATGTTATTTTATTGGATTAAGGAACAAATCTGAAAAGATATATTAATGTACTTAAAATGTTTTTTCTTGGGTTTTACCTACATCTGTAAATAGAAATGTGAAAACCCTAGCTAGCTCATTCAACAATGCAGTGGATGCAGCTGTTCTAACTCATTTTACACTGTATTTGAACTTTAATGTGCACCAAAAACAAAAAAAGAAAAAAGAAAACTCGTGTCAACTGTGTAATGACAAGAAGTGTCAACTTCTTTGCAGGTTTAACCTAGCCATTTTCCCTTCTGAGCAAGAATCCAGTGGATCAGAGCTGCATGTGTTGTCCAAACCAAATGCTGCACGTTGGTGTTATCAATTTCTATACTCTAATGAACGTCATGAACACTAGCCCACTTGAAAATTTCTTTCTCCCTGTAGTAGTATATACTATACAGTAGTGTATACATAGTAGTACGTATTTGTATACATATTATTGTATAAATAACAATAATGTGAGTGGAATAAAAGCTAGAGAAATGTACTTGGTAGGGCAAATATAGTACTATGTGGGCTTAATTGAAATTAAACCAGTGCTCTTTCACTGGTCTCTTGTTCTGGCATTCTCAAGAGTTGTGGTCCTCCACCAAAACAAACACTCTCTAACTTGTTGTGCTTTTATCTTGTTTTCCATTGCTTTCCTCCACACACTAACCTACTTGACCTTTTCTTGAATGCTTAATAATCAGGTGGGGTAGGTACCCTTTGATGTGAAATGGGTGAAACAAAAGCTTCCATATATCATCGCAAAAGGCTAACTGCACCACTCACGCATAGTCCAAAACTGTAAAGCTAAGTTGAGGACAAACCAGGAAAGCAATCATAACTAGTTATGGAAGACTAAACATATATTCTGTCTTCACATATGTGTTGTAACCCTTTTTTTTAAATTTTTTCTCTTTTTCATTTGGGGACAAACACTTGTATGAAATATATGTGCCCATTGTTTGCTTCAGAAAGGTGGGGGTACCTATGACCAGGTGGCAACTTGCATTAATCCTTCACTTTCATTGTCTTCTCATCTTTTTCTACATCCTTAATCCTGTGAATCACGTTGTTGTGCTATTATTATTATTATTATTATTATAATTATACAAGACCATCATCATGTAAGTTTTACCTTGCATTTGAATCAAGATTATTTTTAGGGTAATTCAAAATGTTTTATGATAAAAATATGTTGATTTAAAAGAAATTCGAATTTTATGAATTTATGAAAACCATTTGAATAATAAAATTATATAATTTTAAATTTTATCTATAAAGTAATAATTTTGGGATTCTTCATTTTCTCTTCTCACTTCAATTTTTGCATCTTTTCTTATACTATTTTAAATGTTAGCCAATTTTTTTAATTAAAGTTTGTATTATTCATTTTTTATCCATGTTGGATTGAAGAAGTACTTTTTATATTTGGTGATAATCAAAGTAATTTATTTCAATAAAAAAGTAAAATTTAATAAATTTGAACTGTTTTATCAAGAAAAAACATTTGAAAAGTAAATAAACTAAAATGAAATTAATTTAAACTGAATGTATTTGAAATAAAAACATGTATTTTAATTTGCTACAAATTATTAATTATCTATCCAAAGGTTAAGGCCTTAATAGTGATTATCCAAATATAGGTTTTAATTAAGATTGTCCAAACTTGGGGTGGTATAATTAGTTGGAATTTTCTGGGTTCTAACATTCCAATTAACCAATTGGGTACTTAATTTGGACAACCAGACTAGAAATTAATTCATATTACTCCAAGTCGAATGAACGATGAGTGTAAGTTTTCCTCTGAGAAGGACCTTTTTGGAGAAATTCAGAAATGGCTGACAGAAGAACTAGCTGTCAAAATTTTCAAAATAGTTAATTACAAAACTTGATTAAACCAATTAGAGAATATTATGATGAAGTTCCTATCCTGGGTGAGTTTGAGGAAAAGAAAGTATATAGCGTGTTCTTGAACTGTATCTATATCTTTTCTAGTGATTCTAGATCTAAGAAGATGGTTGAAAATGTCAGATATAATAATTCATAGATCTCCACCTAAACTTTGGGAAACTTAATTATTGAGATGTAACAAAAAAGTTCAAATGGTGGTCCTGAGTTTGTTTTTGTCTCCTCTATTCTTAATTCTGATAAGAAGTTAAATCTCAGCATAAGGTAAATAAGGTTGTATATATATATAGCCCGTTTTCAAACTCAAAAAGCTCTTGCGTAAAGATGTGTTCAAATATAATATCATTACAAACCTGGAAGTATCATTTCCATCTCTTGAGATATAATTTGTTCTTGGGATGATGAAAAAGGATAGATTTACCACATGGTTCATGGGCCATATATAGGATAATTTGCAATAAATTAAAGAGGTGTTTATGGTATATTTCAAGTTCAGAAGCTATAGACGCTAGAGTATATATATGAAAGGATTTTCTTGATTATGTTATTGATGTGAAATATTTTGCTAATTACTATTTATAATGACCAAATCTGGTTTAGGCTTGAAGAAAGGAATTGTGAACATTCTATGAAGCAAATTTGATTGTGTGCTTAATAACTAAACAAACAGCTTAATGTATAGCTGGGCTACACAACCAGTAGGCCCTTTTTATATGCATGTTTTTCTTTTTTCTTTCTCACCTCCCTTATTTTTCTAAACAATGTCTTTGTTTTTCTGTCACAGGTTTGTTTCAGTTGAGGTTAGCAATCCTACTACAAGTGTATTTTATGCTATTGTGTGTGTGAGTTGCAAAACTTGATACCCTGCCATTAACTACACCTGATCAATAAAGACGTGCAAATCCAAAAACAAACAAAAAATAGCATCACATAAGTTGTTGAGTTCTGCATAATCAACCTAAATATTACATTAAGTATATTATATTGGAGGGCTGGATCCTATATTTTGGTTCAGAAAGCAATGTAATAAAACGGGTATTGCTTCATTTTGGGAGGGTTGCTTAATTTTGGGAGGAATTGTTTTGTATAAAGACAACTAATATAAGTAGGTAACAATTTTTTGTATAATATTTGGAGCATAGCTAAAATACTTTTTTTTTTATTTAATTTACTTTTTAGTGATAAAAAAAAGTTGTAGCTTTAGGATTTCAGGAAGAAGTAGCTCCAGTATCTTGGATATCTTACTATCAAAAGAAGATAACAAATTATCATTATTGTAAGTCTATAAATAGGTTAAAAAACATAAGAGATTTTGGGAATAAATGTATGTCCTTAAAGTCCAATTAGCTAGTTCTATTTTTATAATAAAATATTTTATTTTCTTGTATTGTTTGATATAAAGTTGATTTGATAAAGACATTGATTATAATTTAATATTTATTATAATAAAGATTATAATAATAAAAAGCAGATCTTGTTTTTTTTATCTACATTGATATATATGTTATAGTATTTATTATGAATATTAATAGATCTCACTTGATAATGATAATATATATACATATATATATATGTATATATATATATATATATATATATATATATATATATATATATATATATATATATGATTATTTATCTGACTCAGACGAGAATACTACTTTATAATAATGGAAAATTGTTTAAGAGAAAATAAATATTTTTTTACATAATTATCATGTTAATTAATAAGTTATTTGTTATATTTTAATTTCAAACACTTAATTGTTCAAAGGATTTATTAAATAAATATGGAATATAATTATATGCTTGTGAAATTAATAATTATTTTATAAAGAATATATTAATTTTGAGTAATGAATTTAAGCCTTGTAAAATGTTAAACAAAACTAACAGGAATCATCATTTTTATCACGGAAGAAAATGTGAAGAATGCGAATGCTAAAAGAAGAGATGTATAATACCTTGATTTGACCATAAAATGGTAACAATTCCATGTCAATAAATCAATATTTTAATTTTATTGGAAAATCATAATTTTTATGGTGTAATAAATAGAAAGTAGTGACAATTCCATGCTAATAATTCAATGTTGAATTAATATTGGGTTGTTTGAATGTGAATGTGAACATTTCGAGGACGGTCTGCACCTCCATACTTTTCTTCCTGCACCTCCATAATTTCAGAATCATCAAAGTATTTTTCTAAATTTTTTATTATCAACCCACAATTTAGAATATAAAAAAAGATTATATTTCGAATTATGAATATAAAAAATATATTTTAAATTATATAATTCAAAATATAAAAAGAATAAGAGAGTATGCTGAAAAGATAAAAAAAAAAAAATAATACTTTCGCTTTGATTATGAAAGTGCGTGAAGAAAACAAGAGGTACAAGAAGACGCGGTCCATTTCGAGGCACAATTAGGTCCATCGTTTGTTTGTCATTGTTACTGGCACCCTACATTGATATTTGCACTCCTAATTATTTACTTTTTTTTTCTGCAAAAATACCCATTGGTGGATCAACTAATGGTGGTACAACTGGGTGATTTGCTTGTGGGTAATTTCGTCCTGCACCCCATAATTCCAATTTGCAACCCCATGGAGGTGGTAAAATGGCCCATACGTCTTTAATAACATATATTTTAAACCTTTCATTTTTTCTTTTTCTCCATTACTTTTTTTTTTTGACGCAGAGAGTGCGTTTTGCAGCGGCTGCTCCTTCATTAGTTATTTCAAACCCACTGTCAATAATATTATGTCACATATTTTAATAAGCTTTATTATCATAAAAAACACTTAAAGATCTAGGCAATGTCAAGTTTTTCATTCCAGCATAAAGTTCTCACTCTTAGCTAGATTCATACATAGATGACATGGTGATTCCCGTTTTCGCCTATACAAAACTTTTTCCTATCATAAAATTTTAATTAGCCTAATTGAGAGGACATTAGAATGTCTACTAAGTACGTTTGCCACTTTGAGTTGAGTAAATTTTCTTTATAAAAATAAGTAAGTACTTAGATTGATTTATAACTAGGTTCGTAATCAAAATTTTGGAGTTTAAAACCACTACAAATCACATGTTTTTAAACCATTAGAAAATTATCATTAGCCACATCATCTAAATTTCCAGTGACATCAAGTATTTTGAGAAGTAGAAAACATATTAAAAATATCTCTTTGTTTGACCGCTATTTTTTATTGGTATAGGTTAATCATAACCACCAAATTAATCAAGTTAAAGAGTTAATTTAGTCTTTAAAACTATATCTCATCGTCACTACTTGAAACTAAGAAAATTTAAATGAAATTTTGTTCTTTGTTTTGGAATTTCATGTAAGTTTCTCTGATCAATATATTTTAGATATTATATGAGACGAAATTTTAGGAATTAAGTTAATTAATTAATTAATTTTTAGTAAACATATGTTTAGACCACACATTATAAAAGAAAAGAAAAGCCCCACCATTTTGTACACAGAACCACGACACAACAAAGGCCCACCACTCCCATATTTTCAGTTCCCACTTTCTATTGTGTTGTCAGTTCGCCACCACACTTTTTCTGGGCTACTAAACACTCGTTTCCTATCTGTCAGAAAAAAAGAACCATTTGTTATATAATCCATCTCTGACGTTGACTTCTTACCACCCAACCTTAACCCCTTTTCGCTTCATCACTTCCAAGCCAAGACTAATCTAACTTAACCCATTCTCAAATAAAACTCACCGTTTCACTCTCTCTCAATTCATGCGCCATTTTTCCTTCTCCGCTCTCTCAATTCCCTCGCAGCACTTTCCCTATTTATTCCCCTCTCCGATCTGTCTCCGATTCTCCGTCTTCTTCCAATGCGCCTCTGATTTTCTCTCTCTTTCGAGAATTCCGCGAAATCGTTTCTTTCGACTTTACCTGACAACAGATTGAAGTAATTCACTGATTCACCTAATTTTTTCTTTATCATTTCTGCGTTTTCTGTTTTCCTTACCAATTAGAATGAAATCGACGGTTTCGTTGAGTTAACTTGTTGTTTTTGCGCTGTTTGTGAATTGTGGCTTGGAGTTATGGCGATGGCGTCGAAACGAAGCGCGAAGTCCAAGGGATTACGATTGAGCGGTTCCAGAGGTGCGAATTCGCCGACGTCTTCGACAACGTCGTCTTCCAAGCAGTTTCTAGAAACTTCCGTGGATGGTCTGAGCTCGCCGGCGTCTTCTTCCGCTCTGAGCAAGACGCCGTATTCGTTTTCCGAAAGCGTGCCTTTGGACGCGAAGGAGAATGTGACCGTTACGGTGCGGTTTCGTCCTCTGAAGTAAGTGTTTGCGTTTCGGAGTTGTGCGTCGTTGTTTTGAGTTTGTTTGGGTTTTAGGTTGATTGGGGTTTGTTTGTGGAATGGTAGTCCCAGGGAAATTCGTCAGGGAGAGGAGATAGCGTGGTACGCTGATGGAGAAACAGTGGTGCGGAATGAGTATAACCCGTCCCTAGCGTATGCTTACGGTAAATATATGCAAATTTGATGATTATGAATAGGGTTTTAGTTGTTTTCTTTTGTTTGATTGAGTTGGACTGTGAAATTAAAATGTATGTGTTAGTAATTTGCGAGTTTAGTGCTTTTGAGGTTAAAAATACTGTACATCATTTCGCATTCAACTTATCTTCGATTTATTTTTGAGAATAGAAGCTTGTGAAGGTGATAGCAGGAATGAATGGTGAGGTTATTGCTGACACGTTGATTTAATTGATGAAACCAAAGCCAGAAGTATTAGTATCTTTTTTGGGATAAGAGAAATAACCTTTTATTAGAAGAAAGAAAGGAATATTAAGAAAGAGAAGGATGAGAATCATCGTAAGGCAAAGCTAATAGGAAAGCCAGACACTAAACAAAAGCAAAACAACTATTTGTACAAAATAGCTCTCCAATTCCTTTTGAAATCTATGATGGGAACTCCTGGCAAGAATATGTGTATTGAACACCAAAGAAAGGCTAAGCAGATAAAAGATATGTTACATTAACATTCTAAGTGTTGGTTATTAGCTACAGGTACCAAAGTACAGTGAGCATGTACTACTGAGACCTCTGAAATTAATTATTAGGAAATCATACAAGTTTTCAGGACACATCACATGCCCAATTATCAGCATATGCTCCCAAGAAAGCCTCCAAATTTAGCATGCTTTTAGGCAATGGAATGAATACTTTCCACCTTTTTGAATTAGAACAACACATCTGATAGCGGACCTGGGATTAAGCAAGTGTATTTAAAAAGGAAATTGTTGGGCTTCAGCTGGAAGGGGCCACATTTAGGGGTATTTTTCTGTTATTAACTGTAACCATTTACTTACTATAGAAAGGGAATAATGGGATACTGTTAGGGAACTTCTTAGAAATAGAAAGCTGTGAGGAGTAAACCAGACCTCTTAAAGTATCTGGAGTCTCAAAGGGAGATCTTCCCAATTACCCAATAAATATTGTTTTCTCTTGCTATTTTGTCAAGACTTACTAAAATCCGACACATGCTCAGTGATAGGTCCTTGCTAGATCCGAGTCTGTAACATAAGCAATCATCTTGTTGAGTACGAGCTGAATAAAGGACTTGATCTAAGGAGTTGGACTTTCACAGGGTATATGAAGAAAGATTTATTTATTTTTCTTTCCTCTTTGTCTTGAGGTGTGAGATCTTGGTTGGGGGATCTATAGGTAAACTCATAAAGGACTCCAATTCAGAAACATTCTGCTGTACCTTAGATAAATACAGTTCCTAGAAAATGATGGGGACCTGACTACTGCGCACTGCTATGATATGATGATTATGCAATGAAGCAATACTGAAGATGCAAGTAAAAGTCTGAGAACGAAATGTGCTCTAGGTCTAGGTCCTTCTAAAATTTATTGCAATTTCATTGTTTCCTGCTCTTTTTCACCTTTTTTTTTGGTACTAATTATTGAAATTAGGAAACAAGTAGAAATTTTCTAATTAACACACAAGTTTTTAAACGGTAAAACCAAACTTGCCCTAACCTGCCAAGACCAAATCCCCCATTCTTTTAAGACCTACAACAGATTTTCCAGCAGGCCAAATAACCTCTTCCTTTATATTTGTCGCCCAACCGAAGAAACTCTTACCTAAGCTTAATCCTCTGTGTTATCCTTTCTGGAATCATCAATCGATGCTAGAAATAGGAACGGGGTCTGGACAACCAATCAGCTTAATCCATTATTTTGCTGTTTCAGGTCTTTCTATTTTGATCGTGGGGTCTTAAAATAATGTCACTTGAGGATTTTTCTTCCTTAGAGGGATCCTTATATAAGAAAATGAGTCCAAGTGAGGTCTTAGCAGTGGGACCCACCTAACCATAGTAGTCATAGAATTGAGAAACTGATTCCCTACTTTAGTTCTAACTGACCCACTTTTGGTTCTGTTAATTTCAAGTAAAAATAGTTGACATCATTTGAAGGTTAATGATATAATAAACCTATCGTGATCCTCTTAGAAAAGATTCTAAATATCATGTTATTGTACAATTTTTGCAAATAAAATAAGTTATTATGTGGATTTTTTCTTGGGTAATGTCTTTCTTTCCCTCTGTTTCATATGTTAATGTTGTGTATTTAAGTTTTTCCTGTTACTTGTAGATCGTGTCTTTGGTCCCACAACTACAACTAGGCAGGTCTATGATGTTGCTGCTCAACATATTATTAGTGGTGCTATGGAGGGCATCAATGGTAATTGACAGATTGAACTTATTGCTTCTATTTGTTTGGCTAGATTAAAGTATAAAATATGGTCTTGCTATGATCAAATTATCCTTGTTATGCAGATTAGTTTACGAATGTGAGCTGTAAAATAACAATAAACAGCATTATGTCAACTAACTTAGAGTCTATAATTTGATTTGTTTAGTTGGATATCTGCAAACAACTATTTGTTTGATACTAATGTTCATTAAAGATCAAGTTTGATATTTTGACTTTGGAACTGTCAATGGTATTGACACATGATGGACCATTGACAAAAATTTACTAAGAATTGCCATCCATAAAAATTTGATCAATATATGTAGAAGCCACATATTTTCTGGCTTCAACTGTTCACTTACGTTATGATTGTTGATAAAATAAGATTGCAAACTGCTCAGATGCTTGCTTAGGGAGGTAGGCCAGGTCATGGTGTAACCTCTAGAGGTTTGAGATTCAAGATCTTAGCAACTGGTTTCACATAATGTTGTCGTTGCATACAATAACCAGTTGGCTTGGACCTTCACATGATCAATGCAGAAAGAAAGTGAGGTAACTTGATCATTTGGACCATGGAGCATTTCCCTTATGGGTGATACGCATGCAATTTCCTTTATATGGCAGCCTATTTATTAGTGGCGCTTCTTTAAGTTGGTCATTTCAATTAAAAGTCATCATCCGTAGTGACTTATGTCTCCAAGAAACTACAAGTTTTGAATTGCATTTGGTGTATATGATTAACTTACAATTGAACCATTCTTCGATTTTTGTTGCAGGTACAATATTTGCATATGGTGTAACAAGTAGTGGGAAGACTCATACAATGCATGTAAGATCACACTTAAAAATTTTTCTCCCCTCATCTTGTTTATCTTTTATTGGTAGAGATCACATGTATTTTGCCCTGGAGAAGTCCTAATTGAGTCAGGTAAAACCACTATATGGCTTGAGCACAATTGTTGCCAGTGGAGTGGACCTGTGGTCTCTTCCAAAAAAAAGTAAATGTATAATAAATTTACCTAATATGCTTATTTTTATATGGTCTTTCCATGGCTAACTATTTGGCATCATCAAACCATACCTAGAAGCTATTAGGCTAATAAACATGAAGGATATTATATCTAACATGGTCCTTCTCTCAAGAGTCCTTAAGGATAGAACTGTGGACAATGCACATGCCCCTCTTTTTCACGCAGAAGAACAAGACCGACAAATATAATAGACTAAGGGCCTGTTTGGTTGAACATAAGGTCCTTCTTGGAGAGAAGAATAGAAATTAACTTCTCCATAAGCTAATTTATGGAAGCTCTCTCATATAGGTTCTCTAAATTCTCGTTTTTAATTTAAGCACAAGCTAATTTTAGCTTATGAAGAAGTTAATTTCATTTTTTTCTTCTTATTTTTCTCTCCCAGAAGGACTTGTGGAAAAATTCTTTCAAACAGACCCTAAATCATGATCTAAAAGGCTTTGATTCCATGTCACAAATCAGTTATCTCAAAAGCTTGAGTTGTTCAGTGAACACACAAGAGTTTTTATTTGTATTAGGAACAATTAACCAAAAAATTATTAAATAATCAATATCAGTACATCATTGAGGATGCGATGTGCCATGTAAATATAAATAGAAAAGGAATGTTAGTTAGTTAATCAGGTGCTGCTAGTTGGATTTGTATAGTCATTGGTAGCTGCCTATAAATAAAGCATTACTATTGTAATTTAGACGGATTGGAATAATGATAATAGAAGTGCACTGTTTAGTTCCTGATATCTTTCTTTCTCTCGCCTCTCGTCTCTCAATCCTCTCTGTTGTGTTCTTGTTCCTTTTACCCTCTTTCTTTCTCTTTCCCACCTAAATCCTATATCACTACGACTATATAACTGACTTCATTTACAATGGTGATTGGCTGTGGTAAGCACGCATTATCACCACTAGTGCTATTTACTACTAATCTCATCAGTCTCTAGTGTAGTACAACTAGTATATGCCCATGACAATTAGACTGGTAACATCATAGTACTTTTAAAAGTTAAAACCCCTTCTTAGCCTCTTAATCTATCACGGTACAATTTTGGATATAAATTTAATTATTATCTTTTGAAGTAAGAATACATAATTTGGTTGATCTTATTAGCTATTGTGTTACATGGTGATACTTAGTAAGATAGGAATTGGGGATACTGTGTATAACATTATGGGTCCATTTGATTTACACAAAAATAAGGGACAAGGCAACATAAAAGTACTTGATTAACCTTTGAATTTGAAGAGTTGTGGGACGAAACAAAAGAAGTGGGAGATGGATGACAGAACAAAAACTTATTTTTTGTTATTCTGTAAAAAAGGGGCAACTTTCTGCTCCAAGTACAAGATCATCAAAAGACAAAATTACGCATTTTCTCCCTCACTCTCACTTCACTATTATATATGATAATTGATCGACAAACATAAAACAGCTCTGTATTTCTACTTAAAAGTCTTTCCACAATTAAAAAAGTGTGGCAATAATACTGCAATTCATCAACTTCTACGTTTGGATTATGTAATATATATATATATTATAATTTGTTAAAATATATAATACTATATTATTTTATAATAAATTATTAAACTATATAATAATATACTCTTTTATGATATAGAACAATAATATAAATTGTATTAAAAGAATTAATATTAACAAGGGTATTATGGTATTTTACATTATTTTGCTTGTGCTGTCCATTGTTCATCAAATGATGCACAAGATAGAAATTTGTTCTAAAACTTAAACGTCTGTGCTGTACCGGAGTATGCATTAAATGCACCCATATGCTTATAAGCTCGTATTTCCAGGGTGATCAAAGATCTCCAGGAATTATTCCTCTTGCTGTGAAGGATGCTTTTAGCATTATCCAAGAGGTATGTTGAATGCCAGTTTTCTGTTGCTTCTGCCTTTTGTAGTTCTTATCCTATATTTTATAAAATCGGATGATCCTTTCAACAGACTCCAAACAGAGAGTTTCTTCTTCGAGTTTCATATCTGGAGATCTACAATGAGGTAGGCTGCTTCCTGTTCTCTAGCTTCTTGCTTGCTTCATGTTGGTATTCTCTTCCTCAAACTTAATTATTTTATTCTCACCTGTGCATAAATGAAATTTAATGAAATGTTACTGCTACCCCTGAAGCTTTGGCTTTATTTCAGGTGGTTAATGACTTATTAAATCCAGCTGGACAGAACTTAAGAATCAGAGAGGATGCTCAGGTGCTGATTTTATTTTTTTTCTTACCGAATTTTAACGTATTCTGTCTTTGTTTAACTAATTGAGATTAAAGTTTGGATTAGGTTATTTTTATTTTCTTTGACTGTGTTGTTAGTGGTCTCTACTCCAAAATATTTATTATTGAGTATATGAGCCATAGTTGAGTTAGGGTCAATTCATGTTGTAAAATATGTCTTGGCCAAGTTCAAGAGGGGGGTGAATTGAACACTTAAAAATTTTCGCAAACTGTTTGGAGAATGAATAATTTTTTATGGAAACTACTAAAGAAGATATGTTAAGCAAACAACAATGATTCAATCAAACAGTTTAAGCACAATATTAATTAACCAGATACAATAAACTGTAACCAGAAGTGTACTGTAAAGGCAGTTCTTGAAAAGTTGAATCAAGAAATCAAAGAATTAGATCAACTTCAAGTTTATAAAGATTCACTGATTAAAAACCTTTTTGTTAAACAATACAAACTATGTTAAGTGTATGAAAACAGTCTTTAATCAGCAACAGGGAAAGATAAAGTTTTCTGGAAAAACAAACTGATAAACAGTAAACCCAGTAAATGGCGAAACAGCAGATTTAAAGAAAACTTATATACTGGTTATTAACAGATTCAAAACAGTTCAGAGTAGATTGTGTTTAATCTGATTATGTGTTTTCAGAAGTTATTAAAAAAGGGTTTCAGAAAGTTGATGAAGTTATTCAATTAGCAAGATTTAACAAGAACAGTAAAGAGAGAGAGAGCAAGAGAGATTCAAGACACAACAAATTTTTATACTGGTTCACCCAACAACCGGACTACGTCCAGTCTCTCACACACAATAAGGATTTCACTAAAACTGATCAACCTGATCACGTTCACAACACTTGCCTACAGCAAGAAAACACTGCATACCGCAACGCCACTGCTGAACCTACAGCAGACCAAGAAACCACACAGAAAGAACTCCCTTGCTGAAACCCACAGCAAGTCACAGTTATACAGAGTCCACTGTATAACCCAGAAACGTTTCACTACAACCCACACTGCTGCACCCACAGCAGAACAAGAAACCACATATACAGAAACGTCTCACAACCTATACAGAACCCACTGTACAAAACAGAATTACCAACCCAGATAACTCACAGTAGAATAACCTTCAATACAGTGAAAGAATTATCACAGTTCAAGCAATACAAGCACTTCTATACAACAAATTACAAAAATAATAAAGAAAGGGCATAAAAGGCTTAGTCTGATGATCAAATCAGTGAAGAAACTGTCTCAGTCAAATCAAAGCTCCAGTAGCAGTTCAAGAAAACAGTTCTTGATGAAAATGTTGATTGATCTTGATCACTAGACTCAAGAGTGCTTTTTCTCTCTTTGAAATCTCAAATGTTCTTGCTCAGAAAATGTTTAGAATGATTTTTCGTATCTTTCCAAAATTTCGTGCCATTTATTTATAGACAACTGTCATTTAAAATTCAGTCAATTGATTTTTTAAATAGTCGATTGTTTTTCTCCAGTTAGTTAAAACAGTTGTTTAAAACGTAAGTTTTGATTTTAATGATTTCTCAAAACTTTTGTTAATTCAGAAAATACTTGTGGAGCTTATCTTTGATTAAGATTGCATGTATCACTGATTAGACCTCAAACTTACCCCACAACACACACTCCTAAGTTCTAGACCAAGTTCTTCAATCTTCATGAAATCTTCATGCATTCCACACATGATCATAAGGTCTGAACTCCTTCACTTGGTTGACTTCATCAAATCATCACAACAGGCCACTGGTGCTAACACATGTGAATCAGTGACTTGAAATTATTATATTGACATCAATTTATTATGTAGATGGATGCTATACAACATCATGGGCATTAGGCAGGTAGATTAAGTGATTAACTGTGCACTGAATATTGATGGTTTGTTTCATTTTCATATCAGACGAGTGTGTTGGATATCTCACGTCAATTTGAAATATGATCAAATTATAATATATAAGTGGGTGTAAATCTTACTTTGTAAAGTCGAGTTTGACTTAAAATCTGCTTTCTAAGAAGAGCCACCATAATATTGAGACTAGTCAGTCATATGGCTCTTAAAATGCTTAGTAAATAGTCATGCAAAATACAAAATAGGAGCATTTTGAGAAAGAACTTGTGACATTCGCTGTTCTGTTAATTCACAGAAAATAGCATGTCCATGTTGCACAGGATTCATTTAGTTCTCATTGGTATTAGTGTCTAGGATGTTGCCTTAATTAATAGTAGTAACCTAGGAAATAGTCTCCACTAAGTTAAGAACCTATATATATGGACGTCTTGTAGCATTCCTAAATCCGCTTGAACTATCTTTTCTTCTCTCTCCCTCTATAAATCTCTCCTTGATATTAGACCGATACCATGTCACTGGTTCATTAATACTAGTTCCCTTTACTTCCCGTCACTTTTAATTTTTCTGAATTGGTAGTGCATGCAGTCATGGATTCTAGGAAAGGTTTGTCCTGATCTGATAGTAATTGTTGCTCGCTGAAAAAATAATTTGTAACAAGCTTGGTGGAAATAATAGTAGTTAATGCACTTGGACTGTAGTATGTTCATTACACAACGAAATGCATTTTGTAGTCATGGGTATTGGTGTATAGAAAATTCCCTCATTTAATAGTAGCTTAGGGAATAGTCTATTTAGAACTTACATGTGTGTGTGTGTGTATAGACATCTTGATATACCTATGTCCTACATACTTCTGAACAATAAATTTGTCATGGACAATCTATAGCTGTTAGGTGAAGATGAAAGTATACATTAATGATTTTATATTAATATTTCTAACGCTACCTTCATACAAGAGTCCTTTGGGGTTAATGTATGGATAATGGGTCCACCTTGTGTTGAAATTAAACCTTTTTATTAGTAGAATTGGGATGTCAAGGATTGAACTCTATGGAGGGTTCAATTGGATATCTTAACTTGTCATGAACCATTTGTCCCAAAATCTTAAGCTGTTAAGTGAAGATGCAAAATGATTTTATGTTTATATTTCTACCATTTCCCCTGTATTAGATTCCATCTTAACCAATTTATATTAAGTAAAGTTGCCCCACAGGTGTACACTGCACCGTAGTGCTTGAGAGAAAGTATGTGGGATTTTCGAACACTCCTCCCCCTCCCAAAAGCCTGTTGGACCAAGTGATACATGATGGAGATTCCCTGCAGATCAATAAACAATGGAAATGGGGGCACCAACCAAACCTTCTTTATATTAATCATAGTCCTAACTAAATAGGAAGAAAACACGAGATATGGAAATATAGTAAGATCCTAATAAATAATGAGGTTAAGTTTTAAAGAACAATCTTAACATATTTTAAGATGCAATCAAGATTTTGTTGGATACATATATTCTAACAAAAGCACTCCCATTCTCTATATTCTCACTAAAAGATTCTGTTTTCTGTTTCCCTACATTTTCTCCGCTAAGTTCAACATGTTGATTAATATGTAGGGAACCTTCGTTGAGGGAATAAAGGAAGAGGTTGTACTGTCCCCTGCTCATGCACTGTCCCTTATAGCAGCCGGAGAAGGTAAATATGCCAGCTATTTTTTCTTCTTCTAAATCGTCGTAGTTTGTTGGTTTGCATACTATATAAAAGTCATATTTTGTTTTCTGCTCGTTTCTTGAGTAGATAGTTTTTGGAGTTTATTTTATGTAATTTTTAAATTATCACTGTTAAGACCATGGGAGACAACACATTTTCAATGCTTTATCATGGACAACTATATGGGTAAAGGCAAAGAGGTACTTACACAGGCTGTAACAAATTTTCATGTGGCAAGAAGTGTGGGGGGCATTGAAGTAAAGTTAGAGGCTGAGTGATTATTTACGGGAAGAGGGGGAAAATGAGAGGTAGGAAATCAATTGGGGTAGTTTTGGGTGGTTTTTGCAAATGGGCAAAGAAGTTTCTCTTCTATATCTTCTTTTCTGCTAGCTCTATCTGCTGCATTTTCTTTGCAACCAGAACACTTGTCTCTGCAATTTTTCCTATTAATATTCCATGGTAAATTCAGTTCCTATCACCTTGTTTCGAAGTTTTCTTTTGGGAAATTTATTATGCATTTAAAATACTAAGCATATTTATCGATAATTTTTAATATGACATTCTCACTAACACAAGGTTACTGCATACAACGTATATGAAGCGTATGGGTGGGTGGTTTGTAAATCCTAAACAAACCTAATTAACCTGTCTTGTTAATGATCGTGGGATTTGGATTGCTCTATAACACTACTTGGTGTCCCACTGCTGAGTTATGTTATTTAATTTGATAACAGAGCACAGACATGTTGGGTCCACAAACTTCAACCTACTCAGCAGCAGGAGCCATACAATATTTTCCCTGGTGGGTTTGCAAGACCTTAAAGGATCAATAATGTTTTTTATTTAATTCGTATTCTTTTATTATGTCCTAGCTATATTGACATTTATAATTGTTCCGTGTATGTTCACTTCTTGAGTCACACTTTCATGCAGTTATATTTAATAAGCATGTAATGCAGCCGTGTAATTAGTATTCGTTCCTGCACACATCACTTGATTGAGTTACATTGGAGCAACTATTGATGACCATCTTTAATCCAAATTCCACAGCTTTTTTAGAATGCTCCTTATTTTTTACATTTTCTTTTCCATCATATCATTAGAAGGACTTTTTTTTTGTGCCAAGAGTTGTTTTTGTGAAGAGATAATTTTACTCTTTTAACTTTTGTGACAGAGTGTAGAGAGTAGTCCCTGTGGTGAAAATAGTGAAGGAGAAGCAGTAACACTGTCTCAACTGGTAATTACTGAATTGTGTTTTAGAATTTTTTTTCGAATTCCTTATCATTGCACGTGTTATATTCCAATATTTAACTTGGGCAATGATTTTATTTTTCATGCTTTACAATTTGCTATTGTAACTTACTTTTTTCTTTTTAAAAATACTTTACTTATATATGCAGAACCTCATCGATCTGGCAGGTTCTGAGAGCTCAAGGGCTGAAACAACTGGCATAAGAAGGAGAGAAGGATCTTACATTAATAAAAGTCTTCTAACTCTTGGAACTGTGAGATCTCAAACTCTGTTAGCTGATCCTATCAGATTCTCTCCGTTTTATTTGAGATATCCATATCTTCTCACCAAATTTGCACAATGTTCTGTGTCTGTTAGAATTTTTTTTTTGCTGTGTCTAGTTATTCATCTGTCATTGTCACTCATACTGGACTAGCCTAGAATGTAGTGAAATGGGTAGAAGGGACCAGAATTATTTAAGTTAAATCAGCTAATCTGTTTAAATGTTTAATCCACCAAAACTTGAAAATTTAAAAGATAACATGTCAAGAATCAACTACCACACAAGTTTAATCTCTTGGATGACAACACATGAATGGTTTTTTATTACAGCTCTCTAACATGCCCCTTAAACGAGCTTGTTGGACTTGAAATATTGGTAATGCATAGGCTCACTTAAATTATGATGAAATTCAAGTTTTCATTGAAGAATGGGGAAGGCGAGTATTGAAGTCTAGATCACCTGGTCATTAAGGATTTGAGACCATGTCTTGAACTAACTCTCTCAAGTTTAGGCTATTAGGTCATCATCATGTTTCCAGTTCTTGTGCTTGCCAAAGGGAGTTCGCTTCTGAAAAGTAGTCATGAAGTTTTTATCAAAGTTCATAGGTGTGTATGAAACCTAAAATGCATATGAATCTTAGATGACAAAGATGATTGCGACCATGAGAGCATCATTTGATCCTGTTTTCCCAAACAACATGCTCAAAATTCAAGATTCCATCGGATTGATTGCAAATATGGAGAGGAAATCTGGAGCAACAACAATGTTACAAAGCCTCTATATGCCTTACTCACAGGTTCAACCTGTACGTGCCAGTGAAGAAAGTTGTTCTCATTGTGCTTTTCAGAAATGGAGTGAAGTAGGTCACCAGAGAAGAGGAGGAACTCATTGTCACTGGGAATGGTGGTGCCACAGGAGGTGGAGGAGAAGAAGAAGGACTCATCAAGGATCTATGGCTTGACACTGTATTTTAAGATTTTGAAAGAAAAGTTTGGAGATAATTCTGAATTTCATTGAATGACAAAGTTACAAAGTTCTGTTACAAGAGTTGTATTTATACCAACCTAACTGAACTGAAACTAACTGACTTGACCAACAAGCTAATGGTCTGTTTGGTTTAAATCGAGGGGATGTAAATAAGGATGTTTGCTGGCTAGGATAGGGATACAAAGGAGACAATGAATAAGTGAGTGGCCCCTAACCAGTACTTTTGCACTCTCTTACCAACTTATTTATGTATGATTCAACTTATTTATGTTCTTCTTTCTATCTTTCTCACTTTTACTCTATTTCCATTCACCGTATTTCTTTACCTTTTTTGCTTGGGTTCTTGTGTATATAGCTTATCAGTTGATGTATCATTCATCCTCCTTTCTTTCTTTTAACCATTGATGCCATTACCTTCACACACTTCCTTTTTCTATATTCTTCTAGGATTTGGACTTCCTCTTTGCTTTGATATGTGTTAGCGATATGATTGATTACATTAAATAGGGAGATGTGATCGGGAAACATCTTAGCAACTATTTCCCATCATTAGATATTGATTTTGTTCCTTGTTATTGTATCACTTCTTCATTATAAATAAGAATACTCATGTCTGTATCTAAGACACGAAGTTGTTACATTCGTTCTTAGTTTATGTCTTTTCAACATGGTACCGAGAACAGTATCATCCTCCATAACTTGTTTTGGCACTCATCCTTTCAACAATATGTTTACTCAGTACATGTTTGTCATCCAATGATTACCTGTACATATATACGGTTTACCTGAATGCATGCAGCTCTTTATAGCTTTTTGAAGTGTGATTATTTTTGTTGCACAGGTTATTTCAAAATTGACTGAAGGTCGAGCGAGTCATATACCTTATAGGGATTCCAAATTGACTAGACTACTTCAGTCTTCTCTCAGTGGTCATGGGCGTATATCTGTAAGGCTTGACTTTTGTATAGATATTCAGAAATGTGATTACATTCATTTGTTTATTAAAATGAATTTTGCTATGCCTATCTTTGTGGCACAAAACTTGAAACATGGCTATTCTGACATTTTGCTGTCATTTAAAATACAGCTCATCTGCACAGTAACACCTTCATCAAGTAATGCTGAAGAGACACATAATACGTTGAAGTTTGCTCACCGGGCAAAGCACATTGAAATACAAGCAGCTCAAAACACGGTATATTGAAGTTTTTTTCTGTTAGAATTTTATTTCTATACAACCTGCACAGTACAAAATACAAATGCTGCTCCTAATCAGGGTATTATTAGCATGCTCCCTTTGTACAATGCAAAGTACAATATATCCTCTATTCAATCAGCCTACTAAGTAAAATGCTCACACATGCAACACTCGACTTGTAAACCTGTTGTGTTACCTCTCCTCATGGGGGGGTCAATCTTTGATTTAAAGCCAACCTTAAGATGAAGTTATTCTTGGGAATAGGAAAATAATTTCATCAAGTTTCTGTCAAGTAGAATATTAAAATTTACCTAGGGTATCCCCTAGTAGTGAATACTTGAAAATTACCTGTATTATTGCCTACCATGCTGTGCGCACATGTCCAGGGAACCTTATCCCTTCTAGACCTGTCTAGCTGCATCCCGGAATGCTTAATTGAAATTGGTCGCAAGTAATTTGAACATGAAGAATTTATGCGGGAAGGTATCTTAGAAGATTTTATGTTAGTAGTTGGAATGGGATGCTTTAAATTCAGTACGCAAACCATTTCATGTAGTTTGGAAGCAACATTTTCTTGACTTTTCACTTTGTTGGCCTGCATCTGGCATTTCTTGAGGAATTATACCCTGTAAATATTTAAAAAGATTAGAACTCTCTTTGATTTGATGCTTGTCTTTTTAATGAAATCCTTCTATCTGGGAATCACATCCAGTAATCTGGTAGCATCTCTGCTCCCTTAACTAATTTACATGTTAAATTGAACCTACAGATAATTGATGAAAAGTCACTTATCAAGAAATACCAGCATGAGATTCAGCGCTTAAAGGAAGAATTGGAACAAATGAAGCGGGGTATTGGCTCAATTCAGCCAAAAGAAACTGGTGAAGTTGACTTTGTGCTCCTAAAACAAAAGGTATATGATGTTATATTGCCAGACCTTTTTTTTTTTTTTTCTGGTATCTTTTTTTGGCTTAAAGATGGTTTCAGAATGTGATTTTTCTATAAATATTTTCTAGATATTAATAATAAAGGCAATATAGGTAAGTTTTTTCAATTGTTTTCGCTCTAAATAATATCGTGTGTGGAGTTGGAAATGAATGTAATTAATTATGGAATTTATTTTGAACTGAATGTCCTTCGTATTGAGTTCATTGTTATTCTATGAAATTCAACATTCTCAATTTAAAAAGTAATCAATTCTTGGGTGATGTGTAAAGCTAGAAGATGGTCAAGTCAAGTTGCAATCAAGATTGGAAGAAGAAGAAGAAGCTAAAGCTGCTTTATTAGGAAGAATTCAACGCTTGACTAAGTTAATTTTGGTCTCCACTAAACCGTCACACTCAACTAGATTTTCTAACCGTCCTGGTCCTCGTAGAAGACATTCTTTTGGGGAAGAAGAGGTATTTCTCTTTTTAGATTAGCTATATCAATGTTTTCTTCTCTAATACCAAGAATTTAAATCGTTGTTTTACATACTAACATAAGACGACAATACTCTGCTTGCTTCTTTACTCGTGCATATTTTTGTAATTGTCAATTATGTTTACAGTTGGCATACCTTCCATACAAAAGAAGGGATTTGATCTCAGATGACGAGAACACTGATCTGCATGCTAATTTAGAGGGAAACGTGGAAACAGCTGATGATTCTTATAAGGAGGAGAAAAAGACAAAGAAACATGGGTTACTAAATTGGTTGAAGATGCGGGTAAGTTGTCTTTTGATTCCTCTATTAAGTTAACTCTCTAAATATGCTATATAAAGAAAATAAAGTTCGTTTTGTAGGTAATACTTCACAATTGAGAATTTTAATCATCATTCCTGAACTTTGTTGACTGCATGTAATTATGCAAGAGTTTAAGCCTTCTTTTAATCATGATTTAGCCATATAACATTTGTTTGTTAAATTTGGAAGTGCTTTAGTGGTATGATGGATTTATTTTGTTGTATTCTTATATGTTAAAGTCCTGTTTCTTTTAAGTTCTTGCATTTCACTATTTTTTTCTTTTATTCAGAAACGAGATACTGGGTCAAGTGCCTTTTCAGGCACCAGTGATAAATCATGTGGAACAAAATCTGTTAGCACACCTTCTACTCCTCTTGCAGAAAGTGGTAATCATGCAGAGTCGAGACATTCCCATTCTCTACCTGCACAAAGCTCTCCATTGGCGGATTTTGTATCAGCAACAAGAGAGGATAAAGAAATTTGCGAGGATAATTTATTGGGACAAGATACACCTTTGGTATGTTCTTGACTGCTTTTATTGTTTCTTTCTGCCGCTTGAGAAAAGTGCCATTTCCTATGTCATTTGAATTTGATTATTTTGGTGAAATAATTGATGAAAGATTTTGGTTATAATCTAAATATATTAATGCTAACACAAGCCTGGCATTTGAAAAATCTCACATTTGCTTTGTTTTGCCAAAACCCAATTAAGCAATCTATAAGTCATTTCAATGTTCTTAAAATAAATTATTATTTTTTATTCCTGAGTGATGAGTATTGTCAAACATTGTTTATTTGGTTTGTGGCCAAATTTTAGTATTGTAATAACTTTTATCTATTGATCTTTTTGCATATTTGGGCATGTGTTAGACTTAGCCAAAAGAGTAGTATAGTAGTCATGTGTTAAGTCCGGTTTGATGAATCTTTCTTAAAGTACTTTATTTGTGGGAACCTATCTCTTTTTATCCTAATATTAATTGCTGAAATATGGATATGGACATTAAGTTCTTGCTAGAGATGTGATGAGTTTTTGTATGCTATGGCCATATATATATATATATAGATTTTTTTTTCCCTTGCTAGATTCCAGTTTTTTTTCTTCTTATTTCTAGATAAGCGTCAAATCAATTGATGAGATTGATCTCTTGAGGGAGCAACAAAAGATTCTGTCAGAAGAAGTAGCTCTTCATTCAAGTACTTTGAAGAGATTGTCTCAGGAAGCTGCAAGAAATCCTCAAATGGATCAGATTCATGTAGGTTACTATTTCTAAATCAATGTTTGTCTTGATTAGTATGTAACTATCATTATTACGCCAGTATATCTGAGAGTTGATCTTTTTGTGGTTAATTATACTAAGGTGGAGATGGAACGGTTAAAAGATGAAATTAAGGCTAAGAAGGAGCAAATAAATTTTCTGCAAAAGCAAATTGCTGATTCTTTCACTGCCTCAGATAAGCTGGATGAATCAGGGGTATCGCTAGTATGTTCATGTGACGCCATTGTTGCTTTTGTTTCACTTTGTTACTTCTCCAATTCAATGCTGGTTGTTTTGTGCTGCAGAATCTCACCGAGCTAATCACACAATTAAATGAAAAATCCTTTGAACTGGAGGTGACCATTATATAAATCTTTCTATATTTTAGTCTTCAATTGAAATTCAAGTATTCAACACTCAATATGTCTTCTTGTGGAGCTTTTTGACAGTTAAAATTTAAATCAATTTTTGGTTTGTAAACAGAGTTAGTGTAGTTTAAACCAGAATAAAAAGTAGATAGTAATTAAGTTATTTGTTATAATATATTTAAAGCCATGCTGTGATCATACAAGAAGGCGATGCTCTAATTATATTATTAGCATATATAGTGTAACTTCCACAGTGAATATACACCGCGGATGTTTTCTGATTAGTCTTGCGTCACATAATTTTTTGCTTATTCAGGTCAAAACAGCAGATAACCATATCATTCAAGAACAGCTTAATCAGAAGGTGAAATGCCTGAATAATTGTTTGAAATTTCTTGTAGTCTTGTTTATGTGTTATTAGCTAAGAAAAAAATTGGCATTCTCAGATCCGTGAATGTGAAAGCCTTGAAGAAACAGTTGGCTCTCTGAAACAGCAGCTTGCGGATGCAATGGAGTTGAGAAACTCAAGGCCTATATTCAATCATTCTCAAAGTTCCTCTGTAGCCAAAGACTACCATGATGAACCTTACCTTGAAAAGGAAACTGCCATGATAACCAATTCTGATGTAAAAAATCTTTTGCAACAGCAGGTATATTTTTTCTTCCTTGTGGGATCTACATTGAGTGGTAATCCCATTTGATTTCTTAGTTTCACATTCCACTCTGGGAGTGATAATTAGGACTAGAATTTCACATTAATCGAAAACCATTTGTCATTCCATAAACATCTTAAAACTAGCATAAATGTGTTTTTGAATGGAAATATTGACCATTCAGTCAGCACCTAATCTTGTTTAGGCTCTCTAAAACCTGCCACGCAAAATATGTGTGTTAGTTACTATATATCATTTCAGTTTTCTTTCTTTCCGTTTTTGCTAATGAAATTCATCCCACATTTTCAGTCATCATTGAACTGCTATACTTAACAAACTACTTCATTGTGTACGAGTCATCTGATACCAAACGAATTTTAACATCAAAGAGAAAACTAAACTCGTGACTTATTTAAAATTTCACTTCGAACTTCCTTACAGTCAAGGGGAACAAAATACAATCAGGAAGATAGGATGTGTCTATCTGAAAATCGCCCGTACTTGCCATCTGTTCTACTGCTGCAGTGCTTTATTATATTATCATCATCAAATGACATTTACATTTAGTATTTGCCATGTATTCAAGCTATGATTTCCACTTATCCGTACAATTAATTAGGCAAGCGAGATAGAAGAGCTGAAGCAGAAGTTGGCGGAACTCACAGAATCAAAAGAACAGTTAGAACTTCGGAATCAGAAACTCGCAGAAGAGAGTTCATATGCTAAAGGCCTAGCTTCCGCTGCCGCCGTTGAGCTTAAGGCGTTGTCAGAAGAAGTTGCCAAACTAATGAACCAGAATGAGAGATTATTGGCTGAGCAGGCTGTATTGAAGAACTCTCCTGCCCAACGTAGAAGTAGCGGAACTGGAACAGTCCGAAATGGAAGAAGAGAAGGTCATGTTAGAAGAAATGATCAGGGTGGATTAAACTCTGATATCAAGAGAGAACTGGCCTCGAGTAAAGAAAGGGAACTTTCATACGAAGCTGCTCTTTTAGACAGAGATCACAAAGAAGCCGAGCTTCAAAGGACGATTGAAGAATCAAAGCAAAGAGAAGCATACCTGGAAAATGAACTTGCCAACATGTGGGTTCTTGTAGCTAAGCTAAAAAAGTCACAGGGAGCTGAAACTGATGTTTGACATTTGATTGTGATCTTGTAGTAGTGAGTTTGAGTTACTATCCATTACGACAATTGGATTTCACTGGAAAGGATTGAGCGGGCGAGAGAGAGAGAGAGAGAGAGAGAGAGAGAGAGAGATGTGCGCAATGATTGAGATCAGGAAAGTTTGGTTCTTGGTATTGGTCCATGAAAAAGGGTTTCCAACCCAGTTTGTGTATACGAATGATGATTGCTTCCTTCCTAGCTATCTTAATGATTTTTGCCCCTTAAAAGCCATTATTAAAACAAAGCCACTTGTTTTACTTTCACTCCATTTCTTTTTGGCATATTGAAGCTTGTGTTTTGATAAAAATAAAATAAAATTAGAGGGTAAGATATTTCAATAAAAAATTTAAAATGTTTCATATGGAAAAATATATTTTTTTTAGTCGATGACGATCGAGGCTTTTTTTGCATCAACATTATTTTAAATTTAATATTTAGTATATTTAAATAAATATATTTTAATCATTTTTTAAATAATTATTACATTTATTTATTTTTAATTGTAATATTTATTATTATATTAAATAAATATATTTAATTTATTTCTTAATTACTTTTTTTTATATTTTAATTTTAATATTTGTTATATTCAGATAAATATATTTCAATTGTCTTTTAAATATTTATTATATTTATTTATATTTTAATTGTAAATATTTATTATATTGAAATAAATATATTTTTAATTATTTTTAAATAATTATTATATTTATTTATTTCTTGTGACCTAAAAAATTATTTAAGAGTAAATATGATATAACTTAAACAAAATGTGGATATTATATTATTATAGTATAAAACTTATAAATAATAAATATTAATTATTCAAACTTCATTTTAAAATAGCGACTATAACTTTCTAATAAAATATAATTCCAGTAATTCAACCAGATGTTTAAGAGTTTTTTTAGATCAAACATAAATAATTTCATTTATGAAAAAATTGATATTATATCAAATTTATTTTAACACACAATATATTTTCGAAAATATAAGTAAAGTTGGCAATAAAATTACTTATCAATAAGAATTTAGTTTGAATATAACATGTACACTCTCATTAACATGTTATTATATAATTTGACAATTAAATTTATAAATTTTACATTTTCTAGGTTTCACGTTTTATAAAAATTATTAGGAAAAAAACATAAAACTTGTGAAATAAGAAATTTTCCCTGTATAGTAATAATATATATTTTTTATTGGTGGGGTGATAACTGATTTGTTGCATTTATATCAATAAAATTTTATGGTATAAGCATGTCTTAAAAGAAACCTTTCGCCCTTGGATTTAGGGTTTTATGTGAAATTTTGATTTATTTGAAATCACATAATTAATGTTTTATTTATTTATTTCTTTATTAGATTAAATGTGTGTATATACTCGTCATAATAAGTAGCTAAATAAACAATATGAAGTTGCTATTATGGAATCAACTTCACGGCTTCATTGGCACAAGTTTCACAGCGTTACGTCACTTTTTCGGCATTTGCACCTCAAAGTTTGCAAAAAGTGATGAACTTTAATGGATGCGTTCTATGTTATTTTTACTGTTTCATTCAATTTGACGCTCATGATATTGTGTTTAGTGATACTGTGATAATGGTGACATTATTGTTGGTACCACCTTATAATATTTTTCACTTTTTAACCCTTGTATGGTAATAAAGTCTAAGATTGGAATATGTTGAACTTTTTTTCATGCAATTGTCACTTTTTTTTATTAAGAATTAATATAAAAAATATTTGGGATGTTTTGATTCATTTATAGAAATACATCTATTATTTTATAACATTTATTTTCATACTACATTTGTAATATCCTAGAAAATAGCTATGGAATAAAAACTAAACCAAAATTTAATTTTAGAGATAAATAAGATAATACCTATTTTTTTTTTAATAGAAGAGTTGTTTAAGTAAATAAAAGATAATTATTTACTTTTTATTTTTATAGTAAACATCAACTCTCTCTCAGATATTCTATCTCTCTAAGAAGATATTATATTTTATTCTAATAAAAATCACCAATTATCTCTAAGAAGATATTTTATCTCTCTAAAAGGATATTCTGTTTTATTCTAATAAAACTACCAAATATCTCTCTCTTTAAAAAGATATACAGTTTCGTTCTTATGAAAACCACCCTCTCTCAAACAAATCTATTTAAAGTTTCTACCTTCTCTCTAGATTTGTGATCTCATAGATTATTAGATTGACAATCAGAAGACACCCTTAGATTCCTAGCGTTGAGTAGATCAAGAGTGTCCGATCAGATTCTTGAACAGAGTTAGGTTGCTTGTGATTTTAGGGTTTTGAGTATCTCTACTCTATAGAGGTAAGGGAAGCTAGTTTGAATGTTTTTAATAAATATTATAATTACTTGTTTTGTGAATTTAGGTAAGGGAAGCTAGTTGCATGTATTTTTTTATAAATGTTTGTCTCCTTTGAAATAGAAATTTATTTAAAGTGATGATACTTGCTAATGAAAGTTAGTTTGATTGTTTTTTTATAAATATTGTAATTCTTTATTTTATTAAATATGAATTGGATGGAATGAATGTTTATGTATGGTATGATGTAATATCAATGTTTGTGAATGATGTGGTGTGTGATCGAGACATAGTATCTTCAGGAAAGGAGATACCCGTGTTGAGATTATTAGGATGTGCATTGTTTGGGGATTCTAAGGAGGTATCCTGACTCTACTGGTACATTGGATTCATATAGATGAAGTTTACCAGTTGGTGAAGAGTCGAAGGAGGTTCATATGGTCCTGTCTGAGGTTTGAAATATGAGCCCGGTCGGAGTAGGATATATGGATTAACCCTGTGCATATGGGGTCCGAGGTTTGAAATATGAGCCCGATCGGAATAAACTGTTCGGAACAGTTAGGTGGTATATGACAGGTGCACACCTCTTGATGTCTAACTCAATGCACGG
>Ga0209700_102980_pt1 | contig 33289 bp, 14 predicted proteins | sample SiratroredBW_FD_187528 | JGI IMG/M metagenome (GOLD analysis project Ga0209700, IMG submission 187528) | Root nodule microbial communities of legume samples collected from California, USA - Siratro red BW (SPAdes) (version 2) | ecosystem: Host-associated > Plants > Roots > Nodule | place: USA...
AGAAGAGATTGATCGAGTCAAAGAAGCTTTGAATAAGACATTCAAGATCAAGGATCTTGGTGATTTAAGATACTTTCTTGGTTTTGAAGTAGCAAGAAGTAAGAAAGGGATAATGATGAATCAAAGAAAATATGCATTGGAATTGTTAACAGATGCAGGTCTTTTAGCTTGCAAACCTGCAGTCACTCCTATGGATAATCTTGTTAAATTGTCTTCTATTGGAAGTGTGTCTTTTACTGATGTTCATGTCTATAGAAGGTTGATTGGAAGACTTATGTATCTTACTAATACCCGACCTGACATCACATTTTCTGTTCAACAACTTTCTAAGTTTCTTGATAAGCCTACAATTGCTCACTATAATGCAGCAATTATAATTCTAAAATATATTAAAGGAGCTCTGAGTCTTGGCTTATTTTTCTCATCCAACAGTTCTGTCCATCTCAAAGCTTTTTGTGATAATGATTAGGGCACTTGTAGTGATTCAAGACAATCAGTGACTGATTTTAGTGTGTATCTTGGAAATTCCCTTATATCTTGGAACAATATCAAAAAGTTCTTGTGAAGCTGAATACAGGGCAATCGCCACTGTTACTTGTGAAATTCAATGGCTAGTCTATCTTCTTCAAGATTTGAAAGTTCCTTTTGAGCAACCATCTCTTTTATATTGTGACAATGACTCAGCAAGATATATTACAACAAATCCAGTGTTACATGAGCACACCAAACATATAGAAATAGACTGTCACATTGTTAGAGAAAAGTTGAAGAAATGTCTCATTCATTTGCTTCCCATTTCCACCACAGAGCAACTAGCAGACATTTATCCCAAAGCCTTAGGTCCTCAGTCTTTCAAGAATATTTGTTCCAGGTTGGGTCTCATCAATATTTGCTCCCCAACTTGCGGGAGGTTTCAGAGGATATGAATAGAAGGCTTCTAGAAGGAAACTAATTATATGATTTTGTCTTTATGGTAGAATTAAATTATCATCAATTCTGTTTATTTATTTTTATGACATTATCAGATTGTAATAATTTTATTTTGTTTTCTTTATTTAGCTAGAATAGGTATAGTACTTGTATATATTCAATTTTCTATTTTTGAAAAAATATACAAAAACAGAGAGAATATTTTTATTCTCATATCTTTTGTTCATTTTTGTTTGTCTTTGTTCATCTCTTTATTTCTTATAATATAAAAAAATAAACTTATTATGCATCAATTTATGATTTTAGTGAGTTTACAATTTTTTTTCAGTATTACATAGATTATGTACTCATATTTTTTTTTACAACCAAAAATAAATATATAAATGTGAAGTACTTAAGATATCTCAACTCATATATAAAAACCATAATAACTATGTACATTTTAATTACAAACAACTTTTCAAGATAACCTAATTGATGAACCTTATATACTCTCCACTTTTGAGTTACAACATCAGCATAATAAAGTAACTAAAGAACCTTCCTAACACCAACCAAGAACATTTACTACCGATTTAGACAACATCCTCTCCCCTATATGTACTTCAAATATACTAATGAAAAAAAAGTAGTCAATAGGTTTAACACATCATATGATACCTGCACCTGCTTTCCCACGAGAGGTTCCAACTTATTACTTATAAGTTACCTTTCTGCAATCACAACACAATCTAGACCAAAAGAGCAAGTGAGAGCAAACAACCTCTTAAGCAATATATTTGAAACAGTGTAAAGGACTTAAAATCCAATCAGAATACGTAAATTGAACTCTTTTAACCAGTACAAACCCTTAATCTGTGCAAGGAAAAAAATCTCTACACTATCCACTACCCCATTTGTAAATATCACTTTGTTTCTATATGCCCATATCTCAATTATAATAGCCACCTACATCACTTTCCAAATTTGGTTGTCTTTTATACTTAATATTGTCAATTGATAATGATAAAAGTGCGGTAGAATTGACTCATGCCTAACAGACATTGTCCCAATCCATCTCTCACATGCATCCTGTACCACTACACAATTGAGAAAAAGATGTTGAAGTGTCTCTTTCATTCTCTTACACAATGGGCATGTATAGGTTGCCAACTAAATTCCTCTTCTAAGCATGTTGGTTGTGGTTGGCAGTCTATCCAACATAGCCCTCCACACATAGATTTGTGCTAGTGGTGCCACCTTTAGAGTCTATAGTTGTTGGAAGGCCTCTACCCTATCTAATTAACTTTCACTATTTTATATGATGTACCCTAACCTCACAATGTACAGTTGGTTTTTGTCCCCTAACAAAACCCACCCATCCTGGCATCCTATCCTCCTATGAATAGTTGAGATAATGTTAACCAATTGCTCTTCCAAATTCTTTTCTCATTCAAACCGAGCTCTTCTCCATCCTAGATTTCATCTAGAAATGTACATAGGATTCTCTTCTTCCACTACCCCTACCTCTGCCACCTAACTTTCTTTACATTCTGAGATAGAAAATAGTATAGGGTATTTATCTTTTAATGACTGACTACCAACCCAAATATCCTCCAAAAACTTCACGTTTTCTCATCCCCCAACGACCAAATCAATTTTCTCTAGCTTCCTTTCCACATAATTTAGATAAATCATGCCACCACCATTATTGTGTTCTATTTAGTAAATTAATATCCAATTCCCTTCAAGTCTCGTATTTAGATTCTGTTATCTCTTTCCATAAGCCCATTTCATGCCCTCAAACATCCACTTCCAATTAACTCACAAAGCTACATTGAAACTACCAATATCTTTAATTCCCAGTTCGCTTTTCTCAACTGGCCTACAAATCTTTTTCTAACTAATCCGAACTTCTCTTACCTTCGTAGTCCCAACTCCACATAAATTTAGCTTGTAATTTCCTGATCTTATTAGACACGGGACTTTAAAATGTTTTATCAAATATGAATGTAAATGTGATAAAACGTGTAGCTTAAATGTTTGGCAACTAAACATTTGAAAAAAAAAATATTAAAAAGATACTAAATCTCACCATTTACTCATTTGTTACGTTTTAGTAAGATATAACGAATCCCATATAAAGTTTGGAGAAGAAAATTAGAAAACTGTACTTATAGCAACTGAAAAGGTTAATTCTTTCGTAAAAAAGGAAGAAACGTGTAAGGATGAAGAAAAAAATAGTTTTGTTGTGTTATTTTTAGCTTCAGTCAAAAGAGTTCCCACTTTCTTATGATTTCGGTTAATTTAACCCCTCTAAGATGACACAGTTATTCTTTAAAAACTTTAGCAATAAGTCATATGCAGACTAATCTTATTTATAATTAAAATTTATGAATTATTTTGGGATTCATTAAATTTTTACATAAAAAACATTCTCTTTTCTTAATCTTCAAATCAAATCAATACAGTCTCTCAAATCCCCTTCCCCCTTCTTTTTCTTTTTATTTAATTTATACCTTACGTTATTATCTTTTCTTTAGTGGTCTTTGTAGACATCAACTTAAATATTTTCTTCTTTACTATAACCTATGTTTTTTTTCTTATGTAGGAGGACAGCACACAAAAAAATCACTGTGAGAAGAAAGTTAAAAGACAAAAAAACTTTTGTCATTTATTTTTTATATTAAAGTAGGATATAGTTTTATCACAAAATAGTTTTATTTTTTACTCTGATAGCATTTGTTAATATTCTTAAACTTTGTTATTTTAATGCTTTAAATTAATTTTTGAAACAGCTATGTATCTTTATATTACAATTTTTAATCTATATTAATAAATCTTATTTTAAATTTAAAAACTTCTTTATGTTATACATATAGTTGCTTCAATTAAAAGTAAAGATGAATTCTAATCAATTATAAAGAAAAGTAGGTTAAATTCTAAAGAATTGAATCAGTCTTTTATAACTTTTAATTGATTAATAAAATTTTATAAAACTTTTTTTATTGAGGAGTTAGGACTATATATATATATATTGTGGACACTTGATTAAGGAGTTACAAATACACAAAATAACATAAAATATAATCCAATATATAAAGACATAGAGAGTAAAAAATGAAGACATATTTTATATTAATTTAATAATTTTTAAATCTATATTTAATTTCAATCACTATAATTCTAGTAAGACTGTTTTACTATATTAGAAAAATATATTATACACACTTTATATGTAAAAAATACAATCACTAAATATGTATAAATATGATTGGAAATTTATTAAAAAAAAATTACAACATTATTCAATCCTAAATTCTAAATTTTAAACTCTAAAAATGTACTATAAAAAAAATAATATTTAAATATACTGATAAAACAAATTAAGATAAAACAATATTAAATATTTTTTTGATTAATTATTATGATGCCTTTTTTTAATTTCATTCCACTATTTTAAATTATCTTAATTTAGTCTCACTTTTTTAAGAACAAAAACTAGTTAATATAATTTCTTCCATTAAATTAATAACGATAATGTTACAGTAGTCTTACATGACATTGCTCGTATCACATGTTCCCCTCGTCAACAAATTAAATTTTACTGATATTATGTCATTAATTATTCAGGTTACATGCTATTGTTTTAACATTATTACGATTAATTTGACAAAAAAAATATATTAACTTTTTTTAAAAAAAAAGTGTAAAATATTTAAAATAGTGAGATGAAATTAAAAAATTAACCTAATAAAAAAAAGATAAAAATATATACTAAAGTAAATGTTCTTATACATTATTAAAAATATTTTATAAACTAAAATATACGAGAATAAAATATTAAAATGTGTTCACTTCAAAAATCACATAAATTTTTTTATATAAAATTATTTAAAACATACTAAATTAATTATTTAAAAAAATAATTATATCGTTTGTAATTTAATATAAAAATTTAATAACAACAATATAATCCATTTTAAACTACACTTATTTTTTACGCATTAATTGAAACTTTGTGGAATCATATTTTACATACACCATACAATAATCTTTCTCCGCAATCACTCTCTCTAATAGTTAAACTCTTCAATTGCAATTTAACTCATTTAATTTTTGAACATGTGATATAACCTATCACAATCTCCCCTTTTAACTATTGTTCCACCAAAAACCAAACTTGTAATTAATATTAACTATGTGAGAAAGGGTGAACACTGTTTATATAAACTGTTTCAAAAATGGTAAAAAGCTTTTTAATAATTAGCATTATAAAAATGTTTGAATGGATGAAGTTATACGAAACAAGTATCAATATCAACAGTAGTATAGATGTACACGATTGGTGATAGAGATTGTCTACACAGACAGCACTATCCTCACTAACCAGACAAGAAAAAGAAGCATGTAACGCTGCTATAGTTCATACGCTTTATTCTTAACGTCACCACTAGAAGAGACAATTATTGCTTATTATCACAGCTTTACACTCCAAATTATTATCTTTTCCTTCTTTATAGGATTCTACCTTATCTTCCAATTTTTTTAAATATTCTTTATGATATAACCTTTTAAAAATAATTGCCCGAGTTCATTTTAATGCACAGTCCATGAAAAGATTGAAATGCTATATTGGTCTATTCATACTCGTAAATCCCTCTGAATTTTAATGTGTTCCTTTCATATATATATAAAGTTAAAACTGTGCGATGTTAGTTATGCTTTCAAAATCATAACTTGTTAAATTTGTCATTAATCTATCATAATATGCAATGCCTTATTTGTGGTGTATAAATTATTTTTTGTTTTATCTTTAATAATACTTGTAACTTATCATAGACAATTAGTAATGAAAAATACTAATATAAAAAGTGAAATATAAACTACCTAAAATTTAAAACTAATGCTTCAAAATATTAAGTTCTGCTTACAAAATTAATTTCTCTTAGCAGTACTATATTAAAATTATTAATGTAAATAATACTTATATTTTTTTATTGATTTATAATGTAAAGTGCATGCCTATTATTTCTTTTGTTTCTTGAATTATCATTTAACCAATCATTTTAACTCGCTTGGATTGGTACCAACTTTGAAACAAAACATTGGTAATAGTTTAACAATTCAGGTGAGAGTTTTTGGTGTTCCGGAATTTTTTTCATATTCAAGAAGGAAATCGTGAATACTATTATGATTCTTTGAAACGATGAATCTATTTATTGATAAACATATTTCTAGGAGTATTTATTTGAATTTCTTAATAATAAAAAATAGAGTGTTATTTTTATTAAGAATACTTTTTATTACATTAAATTATTTAAAAGATTATTAGTTTTTTTTCATAACAAAGTCTTTATTTTAATTTAGAAAAATTATATTAATTTTCTTCCATGATAATTATTTTGAAGGAAACTTAGAAAATAAGAAAAATACTTTTGAACAATGTTGTTTCCTGAAAATGTTATTTTAAATTTCAGAGATTTGATTAGAGACATTGTCACTGGATTTAGACTGTTGTAGAAGGGTTAACAATGTTTAATACTGCTCTGGAATAAAATCAATATGCTGATAATGTACCTCTAACCTTGAACCTTCATGTTTGTTGATTACTATTAAACTTGAACTGAGGTGGAAAACCATGTCTTCTATAGCACGTATCAATCACATGTCCTGTCTTTCCACAATGACTGCAGACATTAGCAGTATATCGTCTTCCAAAACTACTTCTGTTAGTATCATTCATTGTTTTTGACTGATCACCAAAAATTCGTCTCTCTTGGTGTGTACCAATAGAACAAACCATATGTTGTTGAGAACTAACATGATAAGGTGAAAAATATTGTGAGGGATCAATAATTTCAGCTATGATAAATGTAACAACCAGAGCTCTCAAATTAGAGCTCTGATACCATTTTATGAAAATAAAGAGAAGAACAAAAATGAACAAAGGACATAAGAATGAATATATATTAAAAAATTACTTTTTAAATTTTTGAAAACAATTTTTTTCTTATATTAAACCTTTATTTTATTCTTTATTTGTTTCCAACTAAGAAAACTTACTCAACCAAATCAAGAAAATTACCCATAAAAAAAAGATGGATAAAGCGAAAATCGAGATATAAAATTATGATAAATGAAAAAAAAATTCTCCTCAAACTTTCCACTCTATTGCAATTAAATAAAATATAATCAAAAATATTTATTATTTTATTCTACAATAATAAATAATTAAAAAATGTATATACCAATTAAATTTATAATAAATAAGAATATTAAAACAATTAATAAAGTAAAATAAAATGAATATTTTTTTAATATATGTTTTATGTTAAATAAATAAATAAATTTAACAAAATTATCAAATAATAAAAATAAAATATTAATAAATATAATTTTTTATTAATAATAAATTATAAAATAATAATAAAAATAAAATACTAATAGTATTAATGCTAAAAACTAAAAATAATAATAATTACAATAATAAAAATAATAAAATTATAAATAATAATAATAATAATAAAATGAAAATAAATTTATAAAATAAAAATATTAATATTACCAATAATAATTTATTTTTAATTTTAATTTTAATTTTATTTTACAAATTATACCTATTTTTGTTTCATCTATTAAACAATTTATTTTATTAATCACATCCATTATATCACTTACAAACTTTCATAAATTTTTCTTTCATTTATTATTATATTTTCCTCAATCAAAATACACATACCTATTTTTACTCTAAATTCATTCTTTTCTATTTTATCAAATCTATTTTCAAATTCAAACATATCTTTAAAAATAAACTTGAATTTTTTGTTAACTTTCATGTAAATTTGTTAAGAAAAATCGACATTTATTTTTAATTTAATTATATATTTACCTAATTGTTATTATTATTTTATGATTTCATTATATAATACGTATTCACTTTTTCATTGAATTTATAATAAATGACATATCATGCAACAAGTTTTAAAAATTAAAACAGCATAAGAGCAATGTTATTTCATAATTTTCCAAACTTTTTTAGGACATCTTATACACTGTTACATATTTAATAGAGCAATAAAATGCATAAGAAACTTAATTGATAAAATTTAAAAAAATGATAATTAAAGAGTAAAATATAAAATTAAGTTTGTTTTCATAGATAGAACACAAGGTGAGAACAAGGAAGCATCCAGCCTGGTAAATGGGAGTATGACGCAGGACACGTGGCAGCGGCTGATCCTGATGATACGTCACCCCACTCGCAACCCTTCACCCTTAAGACCTCCGACACCCGCGGGTCATTTTAAAACGCCACTTCTACACGTTTTTCTCCATTTCTCTCTTCAATCCCCTCACCCCTCTTTCTCCGGCGACGATCAGATTCCGCTCACTCCTCTCGCCGGCGACCCCTTACTCCTCCCTCTTCCGTCCGCTCCTCTCCGATTCTAATCGTTCCCAACCTCGCAGCACCATGAATCCCGAATAGTAAGTGCATGTTCTCCTTACTGCTTCAATTGTGAAAATCTCGCTACGAATCGTTTCTTGTGTTCCTTAATAAATTAAGCTCGTTTAGATCTGCAGTCGTCGTCGAGCGGTAGTGTTGAATTTTGTATTTGCGAAGTGTTGGTTCGGTTATTTCGAATTTGTTTTACTGGATCGTGCTTCTGGAAACTTCCTCACTGATTAGATCTGTTTCTTTAGACTATAGATCCGTTCGCGCGTGTTGAATTATGTTATAGCTATTTGTGAAATGTTTGTTTCTCTGATCTGGTTTAGGACTTTTAAACGTTTTATCTTAATAATAGTCTTTTTGTAATTATGAAATAATTGCAGAAACTGGGTCAGTATATGCTATCTAGAACAAGATGCCAGCTTGTTCATTAGTTGAAGATATGTGAATTCTAAGGACTAGGTTGGTTGTTGTGACTTGTAAATTTATTATAATTAATACCTTAGTCTCTCTCTCTCTCTCTTATTTTGTCACGGTGATTAGTGATGTTGTATTCTATGTAAAGAACAGTTATTATTTGATTCTTCTGTAATGAAAAAAAGTCCTATAGATAGATCTATGAACGTGATGGTTAAGCAACAGCTGGTCCTTCCTAAAATAAACTGATTTATAAATTTAAAGGCATTTTAAGTTGTTAGTGTTGATTCTTGCTGAGGCCATAAATATATCGTGCAATCTACTCGGGTAATGCTAAGTGGACTAAAAGTTTATTGGAAAAACTCGTGACTTTTGTGCAAAGTTAGTGGAGTTTATCTGGATTTGAGTGGACAAGTATTGTACAAATCACGAGACAAATTTAGTAGTAAAGAGTATGCTGTCGGTGCATTATATCTATGATTATTATAATTGATGTCCTATACGTGGCAGCTAGCATGCTACCTTTTAGACGTTCATGTTTTGCTGTGGCATGCTATGGACCCTGTGCTCGTCTTATGTGCTATATTTCTGTATCATTGGTCATGGATAAAATGTTCCTTAATAGTAATACTTTCCTGTCTTTGATTGGAGCCTCACCATGTTTTGTTGCAGCGATTATTTGTTCAAGCTTTTGCTGATTGGAGATTCTGGTGTAGGCAAGTCATGTCTTCTCCTCAGGTTTGCTGTAAGTTCTGAGCATCTGTCCTTTTTATTATTGTTTATATATTCCCTTTCTTGTTTCGTAATTAATGAAAAGAGAATTTGAATATTCCAACTATTTCATTTCCCTATATTTATGAAGGTCCAAATTTTATGAAATATTAGAGATGCATGCTCTACATATGGTGTGAGTGTGTATTGGTGGAGGTTGCTGTGCTAACCAAAAGTTTTTACATTGAATTTGTTTTAAGAAGTGGAGGTTAGACTTAATATTTTATTTTGTTGTGAAACAGGATGATTCATACCTTGATAGCTATATCAGTACCATTGGAGTGGACTTTGTAAGCATTTGTATTCAGCATTAGCCTAGTCTCATTTTATTTTCATCACAAATATGTGACTAATTATTTACCACGCCCCCTTTTATAGAAAATCCGCACTGTGGAGCAGGATGGGAAGACTATTAAACTTCAAATTGTAAGCACATGATCTTTGACTAAATGTTATTTGCGTTGTGCTTTGACACAAATTGATTTGCTTCCAACGTAAATGTTTTCAAGATTATGTTTCAATTTTGGTTTCTACTTTTACATTACATCTTGTGAAATTGTCTCTTGCTAGAATACTTGTATAATCAATTTGAGTGTGGTTAGAAGAAATGCTCAATCTGAGTTTATCACTCATGTACTCAAGAATCTCTTTGTTTATGCTTAATGTAGTAATCATGTAGTTCATTTACCAAGACGCTCAATCCAAGTTGTTTTCTGTCACCAATTTTGTAGTAGGTCCGTTCAAACTGTAATATTTGAGAGCTTAAGGTTACCCGTGTGAAAAGTAGGAAATGATTTGTTTAACCACCTGTCCCATTTATTTGGGGTTGTTGCTTTACTCTATTTTGTAATTGTTGACAGATTTTTCTACATTTTTTTACCATATAGTGGGACACTGCGGGTCAGGAACGTTTCCGGACAATCACTAGCAGCTACTATCGTGGGGCTCATGGCATTATTGTGAGTCTTTTAATCTGGTTCTCTTGCTTGAGTTAGTTTCCTTTGTTTCTTTGGAAAGCATTGGTTTAATCATGTTGCTTCCTTTTGCAGGTTGTTTATGATGTCACTGACCAAGATAGCTTCAATAATGTTAAGCAGTGGCTGAATGAAATTGACCGTTATGCGAGTGAAAATGTTAACAAGCTTCTAGTTGGAAACAAGTGTGATCTTACAGCAAATAAAGTTGTGTCCTATGAGACAGCGAAGGTCATTCTAAATTTTATTTTGTTTTGTTGTGTATTTTTCCCACCGACATCTCATGAAATTCTTCCTTTTGTCATTTTGTCTAATGTTCTGAAGTTTGTGCTTTCTACTTTTATCTTTGCAGGCATTTGCGGACGAAATTGGAATTCCTTTCATGGAAACTAGTGCTAAAAATGCCACTAATGTGGAGCAGGCTTTCATGGCCATGGCTGCTGAAATTAAAAACAGGTCAATAAAGGACCTTGTTTCCCCTTCTATCAGTTATTGTTATTCATTTTGTTTGAATTTGTGGATTTGAATGAAATTTATATATGGTTAAGTGTTTAACTTGATGTGATCTCTTTGGTTCTTTTCAACAGAATGGCAAGCCAACCAGTGAACAATGCCAGGCCTCCAACAGTCCAAATTCGAGGACAGCCAGTGAACCAGAAGGGAGGTTGCTGCTCGACTTAGAGACGAAGTATTTGTATTCTTAGACGTTTATATGTGTCTCAGTGGCATGTAAAACTAGCTTTTCACATATTGCTTTTATATGAAGATTGTTCGTCATGATTTGCTCCTTATCGTTAAGTCGTTGTTAAAACTTCCATTCTTTTCAATGTATTTGATTTAAAAAAACATTTGTACAAAATTAGGAATATTGGTGAATAGCAGTATTTGCCTTGTTCTTTGTTCCATGTACATTCACCTCATTTCAACGGCTTCCACATAGAATGTTCTCACTTACAATCTCTTGTTCAATTGCATCCACTCTTGTAAGTCTACTAATAAAATAATGGAAAACTGGATTTTTTTAACAAAAAAGTTTGCCACTTAGTGGCCTTTATCTTTCATTTTGTTCTTTTATTATCTTGTCAATAGTCTCCCTTTTGCTCTCTTTACTGAGTATACTTTTTGCTCTAGAAAGAACGCCAAGCGTTAGCGCGAAAACGTTCACGACGCAACCAGTTCTTTTTTAAATGGATATTATAATTTTAGACAAAAAATGTGATATTGGAAAAATGATTGAACCAAGAGAATAAAATTATTAAAAGTTATGATGCTGTCTCCTCCCTGTCCTAACAGTAAAACATAACGACTTTCCAGGTCTTTCTCTCTGGATGTCGGCATACATTTTTGTTTGAGTTTCTAAATTAGTAACACACTGTCATTCATTGCATTGTCATTTTGTTCGAATAAACAATTAGGCCTAAATTATTGGTGAATGTGACTAATCATTCTGGAAACACTAGGGCCAATGTACTTCCCATCTTAATAATGAAAATTAGACAGTTTTAATAAAAAAATCAATTCGGGGTAAAGACTGGCTCGTAGCATTACATGATCTCCCAATTCAACGGTTAAATGTTCAACGAAAATATATGAGGTTGTTTTCGTATCCAGCTTCCCTCGCTAGTGCAGGTCACACAGAACAATATGCTTTGAGTCCAGATCCTCTCTACCAAAGATTTATTCTCTACAGCAAGAATGAGTATCGTAGGATTGGTTTAATGGCTCATATTAAAACTCAAAAAGATAGTTTATGACTGAGATTAAAACTCAAAAAAAGACACGCCCCTTTGAACCAGGATCAGGACAACTTGGAATCATGTTTTGAATCAGGCCCTCACACCTGGCCCCAGTCTACATTTCTAACCGACAAGCTACCATGGGTGTGTTAAACCAGACCATACCCAAACAAACTGCATTCTCACCATTAGATTGTATTGTTTTCTGAATTTTGCACTCTATAATTGTTGCATGACATTAATTTTGGTTTCAAAGTGGTTGATGTAATGGAATTGAATATTTTTCCGTTTGTGGTTAACAACAGAGTCTTGTTTAATATATATCTAACCATCCATTAATTTATTGTATTTAATACTTAATATATTTTGTTGAAATAAAAACTAACTATTCCACTAACTTAGACACACATGTTTTCCTAAGGAGGGGTGATAGGTTCACACCCACAAAGTAAAACACATCTACACAACCCAAAATATTAATATTTTAATTATATTTGTTTTATTTTTTAACTTGAAATGCCTATATATATTGTTATATTATTAAAATAGTTGTTAATTGGATGTAGTTTTTTTGGTGCCTGTAAAAGTATAGTTTTCTTTCCATATTCCTTTCATTGCTTTAGTTTTTCTCATTTTATTTTAATGACAATAAATGTAATAAATAATTAGGATCTATTAAACAAGAATAAATGCTTTTTTGAACGCCCTGCTCTTTACTATTGAGAGTAGTTTGCTTGCTGAATGCTATAACATGACTTGAAATTGCTCAAGATTTTCCCATCTAAATGTTTTTGCAATACAACCTATTGGGGCAAGACTAATATTTTGGTAAATAGATGTTTATCCAGAATTTAGAGAGATTTAACTAGAGGATTCAAGTGTACATGTGTAAGTAGTATATTCTAACCTAAGTAATGGGATTTACCCCCTTATTGGCAATATGAAGTATATTTTCCATTTAATAGAATTTTATTGCAGAGTAGCTTGAACTGCTAGTGAAGTGTCACATGATACATGGGATATGAAATCATTTATCACGATCGTCATAGTACACACCCTTGATAAAGGTACATAATCCTCCTTAAACTTTAAGGTGCAAAGAGACTTGTGTGAAAGCAAACTTAATGTGTTGTCAACCAGGTGGGTACATAGCCACCTAGTGAATGTGTTATGACTCTTGAATTGCAAACTATAGCTGGAAAAATAAGAACACCTCCATGATCTTGGAGCAATTACACATTTTTTTCAAAAATCAAAGAATACAAACGAACAGGTACATAACCAAATTTTCTACACTGGAATCTCAAGTTTACACAGCCAAATTTTCTTACCCCTACCCAGTGTCACTAGGGCACTATAAAAGGAAGACATTTCCTTAACAACTTATAACAGAAACATAAAAAGTTCTAACTAACAATAACAAACTATGTCTATCTTTTATTTAATCATTTTTTCTTCTACAACAAACTTGTAAAGATTTATCAATTAGCTGAGATTCAACAAAATGGAGGAAAAATGAGAATGGCTATTAACTGGACAACCTCTCACTTTTAACCATTGTAGTGCGGAAAGGTGGCAGAGAAAGGATGCCATGTCGGTTGTTGACCAAGTATCCAATCACCCATTCTCAAGTATTTGTGATACAAAAAGATTGGAGAAAAAAGGATTCACCGTTGACTATCTACCGGATGGTTACAACGAACACTGATTTAACATGCAGATAAAAATGAATACAAAGAAGAAACATGCATAATGCTAGTACATAGTTAAATATATTAGAAACAACAATGTACAATTCATTTCATTGAAACAACATGATAAGGAATTGAAGACCCTGGAGAAATTTACTTTATATGAATAGGTTATGACATCATATCTTGTACTAAAGTGACAAAAGTTCTACTTAGAAACCAAAAAATCTATTCAATCCATAATTTGTACGCAAGAATAGTTAAATACAACTGCTGTAATTATAATGTAAACAAAATAAAAATTAACAGAGATTAGAATACTATCAAAATTATTTTTAAAAAAGTATATTATAAGAATGCTCCTTAGTTGATTGCAAGCCATGTTTACCCAAAAAAGGCAAAACAAGCTCAACTTGCTGCATTAGCACTTGTGCTGGATTACAAGTGGGTTTCTAGTGTTTTTTCATCCATTATTCTTTCATAAAATGCATTGTGATTTTCATTACTGTCCATTTGGTTTCATGAAATACCAAGGGAGTTGATGGAAGATGGTGATTGCCATTGATTTTGGCACTGGTATGGTGGCTTATGGTCTAAGTAATGAAGATCGGGGTCAGGTGTGGGGGCATTATCTGGTTTCTTGATTGTTTCTGGTTCAAAAACATGATTCTAGGTTGTCCTCGTCCTGGTTTGAAGCCGCTTCCATTTGGTTCTGCAGCACAAGCTGTGTGTCTCTTTTAAGTTTTCATCTCAACCATTAGAATAATCCTACTGTACCCTATCTTTTTACTAATCTGTACTCAATCTTTTTACTAATCTGTAGTCATTCTTGCAGGAGAGAGCTGGAGAGGATCCTGACTTGAACAAAACTCGACTCCAGTGAGCAACTTTCCTCTCAGGGTCAGTTCCCATACGCTATTGTTTAACTACGCAGAATTAATACTAGTTGTTCTTCCTTTGTTGAGACTACATTTGGGAAAGCATTTTTTTTTTTTGGAGTGCCAACAAACGTCAATCGATTGCTTTCTCTTTAGTCAAAGTCTGTCGAGAGAGTGTAGGACTGGCAAAGGGGCCCATAAGACAGCTAACAACAACTGTGGGTAAAACGGACTTGGCAGTTAATTTCCAGAATCACTGCCAATTAGTTCAACTGGAAATTGAATGCGAAGCTACTGAAATGAAGAGCACTTTTCTGAATCCCTAGAATAGTATTCCTTTCTGTGTTCGAGAAATCAAATCGATCCATGGTAAGGAGCATGCCGGTTTAGGTTTTGGAATAAAATAGCATACTCTTCAAGTCAATATCATTTTGCTTACTTCACATTATCAAGGTTACCAGTAATCCCTGCAGGAGCAGAATCCGTCCTTAAAATGATGAAACCTCGAGGTATCTCGAACTATGATTTCTCTTCCTTCTATAGCTGAGATGTACTTGGTTGCAGAATGGCAATCTCCACAAACTCTCAAGTTTTTGAATACCCGGATTGGAACCCCTGATGGTACCTTAAGAAGTCCAAATGCAATTGCCAGTTTCTCACTATGCCATAAAAGAAGCTGTTCTTTCAGCTCCTCTCCCACATCATGCAATGCAAATTCTAGATCTGGCACATAACCAGCCAATTTAATTTTCTTCTCCAAGTCATTTAGCTTTACATGTATAGAAGCCAATTCAGGGTGCAATCTGTCGCTTGACCTAAACTCATGCACCACACTATTTATTTCAATCCAACTATACCCAGGGGTCTTCACTACATTATTTTCTTTCATTGATCTTCGGATCCTAGCAACATGGTCCCATCTATTTTGTGATGCATAAACATTAGCCAATTGAACATATCCAGTTGCAATAGTTGGATCAAGCTCAAGCAAATTTTTGGCAGCAAACTCAGCCAAGTGCAAGTTTTTATGGATCCTACAAGCACCCAGAAGTGTTCCATAAATGGCAGGATGGGGCCTAAAAGGCATACTTTTTATCAAATCTACAGCCTCAGCTAGCTTTCCAGCTCGACCAAGAAGGTCAACCATGCATGCATAGTGTTCTGGTTTAGTTTCAATTCCATAATCTTTTGCCATTTTGGTAAAATATTGGACCCCAAGATCCACCAGTCCTGCGTGGTTACATGCTAACAATACTGCAACAAAAGTAATCCAATCTGGCTTCATGCCTTCATTTTTCATCTCATCAAACAAATGAAGAGCTTTTTCACCAGCCCCATGCTGGGCATAGCCAGAAATCATTGCATTCCAGCACACTACATCTTTCCGGGTAATCTGAACAAATAAATCCCAGGCGTCCTTGAGATCCCCACACTTGAAATACATGCTAAGCAATGAAGTCCCGGCAGTCGTATCACTACTCAATGGAGACTTACAAACTAATTGATGAACTTGCTTACCCAGCTGCAATGCTGATAAATTACTACAACCCAACAAGACGCTAGTCAAGCTCAAAGCATTAGGCTTAACTCCAGTTTCCAACATTGTCCTGAATAGCCTTAACCCATCCTCCGCCCTGCCATTCTCAACATACCCAGCAATCATAGAATTCCATGTTACCAATGTCCTCACTGTCATTTCCTCAAACAATCTTTCTGCCAGTTCAACCCTCCCAAACTTCATGTACCCAGTGATCATGGCAGTCCACGTGATCACACTCCTCACATCCGCAGCATAAAAACACTCCACAGCAGAATCCAAATCCCCACAAGCCACATATCCAGACACCATGGCACTCCAAGACACGCAGTTTTTCTCCGGCATCACCGAAAACAACCTCTGAGCCTCACCCATGAGTCCAATCTGCGCATAACCCGAAACCATAGTGTTCCACGAAGCAACATCCTTCACGGGCATGCTGTCAAAGAATCTACGGGCATCATGGACACCAAAATGATGCCAATGACCCGCCAGCATGATGTTATATGACACAACGTTGGGTTGGGGAATTTTCTCAAACAGCCGGCGAGCGTGTTCGAAGTGGCCGAGTTTCTTGGCATAGGCTGCCAGGATAGAGTTCCACGTAACAGTAGACTTTACTTTCATGTTGCCAAACACACGAACAGCGGAATCTAAGTCACCGCGTCGAACGTAGCTTGTGATAAGCTTGTTCGATGAAACGATGTCGTAATCATTAAGCTCGCGTTGATGGGAATGTGAGGACACATGTTGGTGATTTGGGGTGGCAAAAGTGAGGGTTTGGTGTTTGCTTAGTGTTGCAAAGTACAAGGTTGACGAAGAACTTCGCTTCCTCGTCCTTAATAAACGTAAATAAAACATTTATCTCACTATGTTTGAGTCTTCTGTTGTTTCAGTTTCACTTGAACATGGTTCTGTTGTTTCATCAATAATTTATTGTACTTATAAGAGTAACACAACAGGAACAGGAAAAAGGCAGAAAAAAAAAAAAAAAAAAAAAAAAAAAAAAAAAAAAAAAAAAAAAAAAAAAAAAAAAAAAAAAAGAAAAAACGCAAAAAATTTCCGTTGCCGGGACTTGAACCCGGGTCTTTCGGGTGAGAGCCGAATATCCTGACCAACTAGACTACAACGGATTTTGAAAATACATATTATCGTAAAAGTATAAATATTATACGAAGCCCTAAAACATTTATATGTTACATAAAGTAGAAAAAAGTTCTTCTACAGTGCCGAAAAAAGTTGATTAATAAAAATATAGTTATGATGATTGTTTCTAGTTAAGGGTTTAAACAATCAAAACACATTTATAATATTTATGCGCAAAAATTTTAATAGAATTTTTTTTCCACCTTTATATATGTACGATAATATCTTTAAGATATATTGTGATACTTAATGTGATATTTATTTGTATGATGAATAGTTTATGTGATGGAGTTTTAAGTTATTAAGTAAATTAGATATCCTAACTTTATTGATAATTTAATTATATGGATTAAAATATTAATTCTTGAAAAGCTAAAAGAGACTAAGATATCATGCTTAGATAAATAGGTGAATGAATTATTCTAGATTAAAGTAAATGTTGATTTTTCATTAGATATGTCTAATACTAATGTATCTTCCTAAATGAATTTTGTGACTAATATATAATAAATTAGAGATGTGAATAAAAATTTTGTCTCTTTATTGATAATGTTAATTGATATTATTGAGAATGTTATTAAGGAATATTTTTTTTTTGTTAATAATGTAATGATCTAATCCACATATTCTACTTTAAATATGTTCTTATATATAATGTATGAGATATTTAAAATCAAATTACCTCACTTTTACACGTTTGTTTGTGTAACATTCGTGGTAAAAAAAACAAATAATATTATTATATTGTGTGATAGTAGCAACATATCTACAAATAATGAAGATGTATTTATTTACATATTATTATATTATGTGATAACTTTGTCTTATCCTATACGTATTCACGTAACACAACTGCATCTTATTTATATTAGATAACATAATATTTAGGATATTACATATTTTAATATTCAAATTTATGTATGTTTTATCTTTCACTTTTAATCTAATTGAATCTATATCTAATATATTTTAAGATTCTTCTAAAAGAAATTCTTTTAAAATATGTTAAAGAAATAAGTTTACAAATTAAAAAGTAAAATAAAAAATTAAAGAAAAAGATTGAAGTGATTTTTTAAAAACGGGAAAACTAAATTGTAATGGAAAATCGAAAACATATAAAAAATTAGAAGTAGAAATTATCGGTTAACCTTATTTTTATCTGCAATCGAAAGTTAAAAGTTGAATTAATATGTAAATAACCCAACTATTTATTGAATCTTATCATTAAATATTCAACTTTATTGGTTGCTTATATAATAAGGAACACCTGGTAAGAAAAGTGTAAATCCTGTTCAACTTATGTCAGCTCAAAAGTCCTTCTGCTTTAGTGTTTTGGTGTAGTTGTTTTTTCCTTTTCAGTGGATACAACAGCACTTTGTTTTGTTCCCATTATTAGGCTATTGGATATAGTAGTTTCTTTTTTTTTAACCCTTGCTGACTCGAAAGGTTGAAACTGGTAGGGACTGATGAGATTTGAATTTAGCCATTTCTTTTCAAATTGAACTGATTAGCACATGTTAAACTCAACTCTCTTTAACAGACGTGTTAAGCTAGGACTCGAAGTTTTTTTTCATTACATTATTTCATTACAAATGGCGTGGCTTCAGTTGAATTAACTATTCTGTTAATTAGTATTTAAAATTAAACATGAAAATCGTGTGTTAATTATTTGTTTGTTTATAATGTGTTTCATAAGTCAGGACAAATAATTATAGACAGACATTATTGACTTGAATAACAAAAAAATATATATAAAAAAAAACAACGATGTCTTTGATTGAGGGATTACAATTGATGATAAATATTGAGTTAAAACTGTGACTAATCTTATATGTTGATTGACATGAGAAGGATTGCAATTCAGTTATTTCAATTTGGATTGAGATAAACCAGCAATATGAGTAATGTGGATTTTTCAGATTCGAAGCGATTATAATTTAATTATTTCAAATTTTGGGGAAGTAGGAAAATAGAGGAACCACATTAACTTTTTGTTTATCGGGGTTCTATATTTTATTTTACAATATGATAATGAGGTTTAAACATAAACATAAGATCCTATATAATTTGTCTAAATCTTCAATCATTAGACCAAACTAGTGAGTTATTTCTATATCATTTTTATTTGTTAACATTAGTAACAGTTTCTGACCAACATGACAATAGTGGGAAGTGCCAAATTTGAGGTAGCAAATTGCAGTTGTTTAAAAGGACTTTTTGTTTAACATAATTTCCTGATGGTTGAATAAGATAATAGAAGAAGGAATTTGAGTAATGATGGCTTTTAGATTTTTTTTGTGTATGTAATAATTATTTCAGACATTATGGAGTTCATAATGAAATTCTTGAAACTGGCATGATAAAATTCAAATTACAGGATGGTAGTGTCCAGACGTTTGGTGATTGTACTTTCAAGGCCACGATAGCCTTATTAAGGTCACTTCCTCTTGCCAAACTCTCATCCTCAAACTCTTCAAAGTATTATTAGCTTTTCGTCCTTTGGAATTTGGATCTTGGTAAGTTCTCACTATACTCCAACACTTGTCTGTTTTTATTTTATCTTAATAATTTTTTCTGAGTATTTCTGAAGAGAAAAGAAAATGATCTCTTATATGTGAGAGTTGTGTAAGTTCAAATCTTGTGACCTATTGTTTTATTGTGGTGGCTTAGAGAATATTTTTAATTAATGTTTTGATGTTGTGTAACTATGATGTTATTAAGTTTCTTATCTAAACGATCACGTCTACCTATAAGATCACTCTTATCAATGACTTGCTAATATTAAGTACGCGATTAAATTCTAAACATTTCCTATATAATTAATATATTTGAAAGGATACCAAACACCTATGTTCTTTTAAGTTTTTGCTACGAAAGTTGAGGATTATTAAATATCTTATAATATATTTAAATATTATCTCTTAAATAGTAATTGTAATTTCATATATTATTTTTGAAATTGTATTTAATGTGGTCTTAATCTGATTTAGCTTGAATTGGGTTCGAGTTGACTCAACTTGATTGGGTCTAAGTTGATTTATCTCAAATTAAGTTTGGAACTGGCTCATCTCGACCTTGACCCAAGTCTATTTGACTTGATTTAGGTTTGAGTTGACTTAATTTGATCAAGGCCCAGACTAACACTAGTTGACTTGGGCTGAAACTGAATCAGCTGGATTTGGAGATGAGCTAACTTGATCTAAGTCGACGTAGACTCTACTAAACTTGAGCCTTGGCTGACTCGACACAACTTAGGCCTAGGCCCACTTGATTTTACCTAGGACTAAGCTAATTCATCTTGACTTTAGTCTAAGTCAACTCGACTTGACTTGGGTCTGGGCGTACATTACTCGACCTAGGCTGACTTAACTCAATGTAGGATTGGGTTTACTCTACTCGACTCTAGCACGGGTAGACTTCGCTCAACTAGTATCTAACTTAACATAACTCGACTTTGCCTAGGATTAATCGAATTGACTTGGGCCCAGGCTAACTCGACTAAACCTGGTCCAAGTTGACTCATTTCAACCTATGTCGAGCTAAGTCAACTTAATCTAGTCCTGGACTAACTCGGCTTGACCTTGACCTGAATTGTCTCAACTTAACTAATTTCGAGCTTACTTTACCTAGTCTTTGGTCAATGACTCAACCTAGGTTTATGTCTACTTGACTTTATTTAGGTCTAAATTAATTTGACTTGAATTGGACTCAGACCAACTCGACCTATGTCTAGACTGACTTAACTCAACCTAAATCGGGATTGATTCAACTCAATCTGTACTTTGTGGTTATCATTATTAGTTTTATATCTATCATCATTTTTTCATATTATAGAATAAGATTATAAAGAGGAAAACTTATCATTTCATTTTATTAATTTTTAAAAATAAATAGATAGTATTAAAATTTTTAAAAATAAATAGATAGTATTTATTAGAAAAAAAAGTCTTACTTTTCAAAATTTGTTTCCCGAACATATCCCAAAAAGTATATACCACAGTCACAACTCAAAACATGCTCATAGTCAAATACACAACAATCACACTTGACCACCGTCTACCTCCATGGTCGACAGCTTCACTCCAGCACGATTCACACTCCAGCACGACAGTAATGATAGGAAATATGATAAATAAGAAAAGTCAAGTCCTAACACTTTTTTAACAGTTAAATAATATGTTCTTTTTTAATTTGTTTTAAGTTTTAAAAAATAGAGTTATTTTTCATAATAGCACAATACATTAATTTTGAGTAAAATTATGTTGAGTGGAAACAAAGGATTCGTAAAAAGAAGAATGTTTTGAAAATGTGTAGATGTAGGATTTATTGGAGAAGTATTAGTAGCGAGGATGACGGTGGGAGAGTCCGGCGTCAACGAAATTCTTAAAATATGAAAGGTTTTTGGCACCGGCCAATAGTTTGAACTTGTACAAGTCCAGTTCACACTTCACTCTTCAGAAGAAGCTCCACATGGTTTTTGCCTCGATCCAACTTTGCATGTAAAGTGACACACCACTAAGTGGTAGTAACGTTTAGAAGTCAAATTCATGAAAATTAGATTGGTTGGATAACATAATGTTTTATGAAGTAGAATAGAATAGATAAGGATGGTATGGTAAGTATAATTGTATTCACATTAATCGAACTGAATGGAAGAGGGACTGGGCAAACAAGCAGACATAGAGAAGGATCCCTGTCTTTCAAGGTTCAGAGTCAAGGCCTGAGCCTTGCTGGTATACAGTTTTTTTACATTGCCACCCTGATAGTGCATTAACCTAGCCAAGCTTCTCTTCGCATTCGCTCTAAAAGGACAATTCGAAGCCAAAAACCCATCCACAAGGTGCAGGTAAGCCTCCAAGTCATGACAGCATGCCATGTCAGCATCCGGCTTCAAATACGGCGACATCTTTGTCTCCACGCGCAGCTCTGTTCCCATGTGGGAGTACTCATCCACCACCATGTTCAGTACTCCACCCACCTTCGAGCTTCTCAGTTTCTTCTCCACATCCTCACTCACCAACATCCCAGGAACCCTCGTTATAACATCCTGCGAATTCACGATTCTCAGCACTTTCACGTTTTGGGAGGTTAATTTCTCTCCAAAGGCCCTGTTACCAACCCTGGGCCCACCAAACGAAAAAACAGCCACGGGTGCCACGTCAGCGGCGCACGCGCTCACGTCATCCGCCACTAACAGAGCCAGTGCGGCACCTAAACTATGTCCCGTGATTGTAATGCTCAGTGTTTCCCCTTTGTACACTTCCATCAACCGCTTCACCTCTTCGATCACCGATTCCGACAAGCTACCCACGTGGGTGCCTCTCGTTTTGTACAGGCTCAGAAACCCGCACTCCACTTTCGCCTCTGCCTCTGCTTTCTCTTCGGATATGTTTATCAACTGGGCCCGCATGTTCTCGGCCCACTCCAGACACGTGGCGGTTCCGCGCAGGGAGATCACGATATCGCGCCTCCCTAATCGTGCAATCTCTCTCCTATCGTCGCAAACCGCCACGAACCCGACCCAGCTCGACCGCTGGGTCATCCACCCGAGATCCGGGGCCACGTCATCCACCCATTTTGGTAACCCTATTGATGACGTGGCGTATAGGGATTTGGTTACCCTGTAGGATCTGTCGGGTAAGACCATGTGGCGCGGGAGAGGTGGCTCCTCCGCTGACATGGCAGGGTTCGAGTGGAAGGAGTGGTAGGCGGCTTGGACGAACTCTCCGTAGCGCACCACTTCTCGCCGGAGATTCTCGTCCAGAGGGTCTAGCATGCCTTTCCAGTCGTGGCTGCCGTGGTACTCTCTCCACCGGCTGCCGAGGACGTTCCGCGGGGAGTACTCCATTGTCTTGGAGAGCAGCCGCTGGAGGCGGTTGAGGTGGCGCGGCGACATTTCCTCCGTGGCTTTCATGTCCGGCCAGAGACGGGCCAGGTTGAGGCCTTCCAGAACGTTCTTTCCCTTCTTCTCCACTGTTGTGGGTGTCCTGTGGTTTGTGCTTTGAGTTGCGGCTTGTTCTTGTTGCTGTAGTGGTGGGTTGTTGAGTGGAGTGGGCGATTGCTTGTGGAGGAACTTGTCGAGGTTGGAGAGGTGCAAGCGCGTGGAGTCGGTGGAGGTGAGGGGTTTGACGTGCTGAGGAGAAGAAGAAGAAGAGGTAGTTGGGAGTGGGGTGGTGGAAGAAGGGTTGAGGGGAGAGGCACGGCAGCGGAAACTGGCGCGTCTTGTCTGGAACATGTGAAGGTTGTGTGCGGGTATGGTGGAGCTGATCTGCATCATGGTTGATAAGGGTGTTTGAGATTGTTGAAGAAGAGGCGGGGACGGAGGAGACAGCGTCAACTGAATTGAATCCGCAGGAAAGTGGCGGAACACGAAACCAACTGTCAGCAGAGGGAACAAGAATGGTATTTAAAGAATGATGTTTGGGTTTTGCCATCGCTTTTGGTCAAATATTACGGAAAGAACCTAGGATCCTCGATGTGACTTTGCGGTTCGTGGAAAATTAAAGCTCCATGTAAAGCAATGCTTTCTAAATTCAGATCCACACTTTTTTTTATCTTTCTTCACTTTATCATTATTTTGTTTCACATCAAATAAAAATAGAGGAAATTTATAATTTTCAAATAATTTCAATTGAATAATAAGTTTTTACCTTTTTATATTTTCCACCTAAACATGAAAGTTTGGGTAACCTTGCAAGATGTGCAAGTTTCAAATAGTTTACGATGGTTGTAGCACAAATATAATTACTTAAACAAAATTTAATTACTTACACACGTTATTTTATATTAATAATATACTTAAATTAATAATGAATAATACACAATGCATACTTCATTTGTTTTTGTTTATAAAATCCGAATTAATTTATAATAATCAATTTCTAAAACTTTTTGTGTTAATTATTTTCAGATTACAATATCCTTAAAGAAGAGAGATTGTATTGACAAACAATTAGAAAATTGAAAGAAGAATATTAACATCAACTGTAGTTTCAGAATAATAATATAAATAGAATAAATTGATAGATATATCAGCTAAATTAATCATTTTCCTTAATATATTTTGAGTTTTAACTTCACACATACCCTTAGACATTATTTCCTTTCAGCAAACTAGATGGAAATGTGTTAATTGCAACTTCATCCTCGTTTCACACAGCAGAAGCACCGACTCAATAATAGAATCCGGATCTCCTCCAGCCAAATCACCCTGAGGTGCAGAATCTGAGTCTTTTCATTGGTACAGCAATGAAAAAGGAAAAAGATATAATGAATATAGTTGTAATTTTAGCTGTAAAGAAAAAATTGATGGAAAGCCGAGAGGATCCATGTTAGAGAATAATAAGGCATTGCCCAATACCAAGTGCCAACCCAACTCCCAGTCATTCCAGATGGAATTGAAGATCCATATCCAACAATATCGTCAACTCTGTAATCACTCCAGTTTCCAGACACCCATGCATGTTTGAACCATGCATTTTTTCCACCGCATTGCAGAGAACACTCATGAATATTGTCAACTTCACTGTACTGTATATCGCTTTGTGAAGTTACATGACATGTTCGATTTTCGGAGACATGCTTACTGCATTCATTTTTTCCCATTAGTTTCTTTTTTTTCATTTTCATTATTATCGCAATTGGTTAAAACGCAAAAAAAGTTGTAAGCATGCAAATCTGATTTCCCACAATATAAACTTGCTGTTTGTGACTTCCTTGGTATCCCTTTATAAAGCGTTTTGTGATTTTCAACTAGTTTAATTAAGCATTTAGATCTTTCTAATTAACAAGACTATGGTTTTTTTTAGTTATTTTAGTCATATACGAGAATCAAATTCAAAATGTAACTTAAAAAAAATGAGATGTTTCATCTAAACTATGTGTTCAGTTAAATATATTTGATAACACGAGTATAATTTTTTTTTCACCATTTCTCATTTACAAGATTAATCATATTTAAAAGAAAACGATTTCTATTTTCTCATAGTTTTTATAGCATGATGTTATTGAAGTTCGAAATATTATTTTAAATCAGTAAAACCCTTACAGAAAATTGAAATAATATAAAAATATCCGATGACAGAGAAGAAAAGCTATACGTAGAAATTCACTTTATACTTTAAACACTTTATTGGAAACACAAAATCTAAATGTATTGGCAATCCTTTTATATTGTCATGTAACTAATATAGTGATGATCGATGTATTATTACAATTTACACATTTATAAACAGTTACATGCTGACAAAAAAACTCTTATAATTAATTAATATATACGTAATTAAATAATTTAAATGCGTCAAAGTCAAATGTGATCAGATTGATCAAAATCATAAACTTATTCATAAAATCACCATATGTTGATATTTTATGAACTTAATAGAGGTAAATTAAGACCATTAAAGTTGGCTAAAATTGACGATTTGTCCCTTTGGGAAATCGCATGTCAAAAGCATTTTCTTGGAAATACGTGGTTTGAGTTTGACTTTTCGTATCACACCAACTACTTCTACTGTTGTGAACATTTTTGCCTGTTGTCAACTTCGCGTACGGATCTTATTATTATTTTTTTTTTCCTTTCCGAAACACTAAGATTAAACAATGATACGATATAGATAGTTGTTGAGGTCATATTCGTCTATGGGAATGTATGCGCGTGAAATCTTCAATTTTCATACCCTCTATGGTTGTTAAACTTACGAAATATAATATTTTACAAGTCACAGTTGATATTAAAATTTCTCTGCATGTGTGAAAATTTGAAACTTTTTAAAGTCAAAACATGTTACTTGTTTCTGAAAATCAGACCGCCTCAATAAAATTTGTCATGAAACTAGGTGGGTTTTCACAAATATTATTACGTTATTCTCTCCAAATTAATATGTCGTGTATCTTTTTAATTCATAGCAGGTTACATACTGCAGTAATACGTGTCTAATTTGTGTGTTGATCATTTCCAGTTTCAAGAGCTCAATACTTTTTATTTTAAAGTATGTTTGAACATACCAAAGCCACCTAGTCTTAGACATGAATTTGTACCAAAGTCATGGATTTGTACCAAAGCCAATACCAAGTTTTACACATTTATACATCCATAATCGTGGTGTAGGTCAAGCAATTTCTGACGTACGTAGTTTAATTGCTTGAGTTTGAAGTTGTTTGTGATGAACTGATGAATCAAAATTCAAAAGCTTGCTAATAGCAATTCAAAAGTTTTAACGAGTCTGTCTCAGTTTCAAAACAAAGCATTTTTCTAAATCTATATACACACGTCATCTTTGTTCATTGCTAGGAAATGGGACAGATGTTATAGTTTGTAACAAATGTGGGGTGCAGTGTAGTGTGTACATGATGAATAATGCTATTAGGAATTGCAGTGGAATTCTAGTCAGAAATAATTTTTGTTTTCAGAATTGTAGACAGATATTGGAATAATGTTTTCAAAGTATCTTTTTTTTTTCTTTCATGATATAATTTCTTGTTTGAAAGCGCACACAAGAGCGTGTTTCAGCTAATAAGTGCCAGGACATAATTAAAACTTGATATTAGTTATTTAATCTTACAGAAATAATTGAAATACTGCACTTATAAAATTAAATATTACTTATTTCCATAATAATTTTTATATCATTTATCATAATGAATAATAAAATTCCTCAGATTTTAATATCCATTTTTCTTAATACAAATGTGTGATACTTATTGTCAACGAAGTTTTCTTAAAATATTTCTTTGTTATAAAGATAATAATTATCCTTTATTTATTTGAGAAAATAAGATTATTTTGAATTATATTTTTAATAAATAAATTACCAATTCGTTTCTTAAATGTAAAAAATTATTTAATATGTAATAAATTCAAATCCATTTATAATATTATAACTTAATGATGAAATATTTTTAATTTACTCTTAGTTCATCCCTAAAATTGTGTTTAGTAATAAAAGGAATTCCATAAAACTTAATATTATATGCTATAACCTAGCAGTTACAGGACTTTTTATTAAAAGGTTAAAATAATATTATGTTTTCTAAATAATTAAATTGATAGCGTCTTATATATTTAGAGGTTAAATAATAAATTTTTATTAAATATTTAACATAATTACGTTAATTAAGATATTTATATTATTTCACAATCTTCACAATCATAGTGTCTTGAAAATTTCTAAATAAATATCGTTAGTATGATCGACAGTTTTCAGACACATAATAAAAATTTCTGATGAAGACTCTTGATTCACATTCAGTTGAATTTAATTAATGCGCTTACTCTATATTCAGTCGTGGTTTTAAATTATCTTCTTTCTCTTGATCATTTTTATTTACTTTTATAATTGTTTCAATATAAACAAGCTAAAAGAAAAGTATCTCGAGTATCAGTTTTGTAACGCTAAATCTTCTTAATTGTTCTAATACTCATAAGAAATGAATTCATATTTTATAAATAAAAAATACTTTTTATTTCTAAGAAATAAGAAAATAAATAAATAAAACCAATTGTGTGTATTTGTCTTATTATAGCACAATACGTGTTAATTTATTGCTGATAAAAAAAATACGTGTTAATTATTGACAAGAATAAATCTTCATCCATTTAATTTCTATTCATTGAAGAAAAATAAAGCAGCTTAACTAAGGACAAGACTAAAAATATCAACAAACAAAAATAATTAAAATTACAGTAAAAGTATGTTGCAAATATTGGTCACTACAAATTTCAACAAACAGAAACTCTTTACTTGTAATTCTTTAATTATTTTTACTTTTCCAAAAACTTTTAAGAATCACCTTTGGACTTGATTCTATATGGATTGCTTGTCTCCAAATGCAAACAAAAGAAACATTAATTATTGGGTGCTTTCCACTAATAACGTGCTTAATGCTGATTATAACTCCCACTACATCACACTCCATGCCTCCAACTTTATTCAGCCGAAATACTCCTCTAATCCACACATGCTCAACTTTATTCCTCTCCAATCCACACATTTCTCTTTTTCTTTTATGCTCATAAGTTTGAAAACCTTTCTATCTATTTAAAATTTAAGAAAAAAATATCGCTATTCATTATGCATGCATTTTATCTTTATATTTTTACCTTTGTGTTTTTTTTATAGCATAGTAAGTATCTGAGAATTGAAGTCGTTCGTGAGTCACGAGCTGTAGAATTCTTGATCACAGAGTATGACAATAGGTAACACAGTCATAATAAATGGTGCATGTGTTCCCACGAATGTACGATGCCAATATTTTCTACAATCTACCCACTGTATGAACCCGACAATGAAAAGAAATTTGGAACACAAAAGGATAGACATGTGGCATTATTCTTACAATAACATAAGCGCGGAATATACGTATGTTGGATTGGATCAACAACTGCATCAGGAATAGGTCTATTCCTCAACCTACAAATACGGGGTTATCCATAAACTTTCTCCCAAATAAAACAACACGTGTCATCTCTAATACGCATTCCCCCAACCTCTAGTTTTCTCCATATTCCGATAGTTTTAAAGAATTTAAAGGATTTGTTCTTAGAAATTAAACTATAATTTTAAATAATTTTAAAGATTTACTCCTCTCTAGAAACTTTTGTTCATATTAAAAATTTGAAAGAAATTATTTTATTTTTAGTCTAATTTTCAACATTTGAATATCAAAAATCAACAGTCGAGACATTTATACGTTACTCATGATTAAAATATCTAAAATCAACCATAAACTTAATTTTTTTAACAATAAAATAAAGATACAGAATACTCACTGTGGTGTGATTGAATACTTCTAAAAGAAACACACAAATATGATTGAATACAAAGATCTATGACGCCAAAGTGAAAAGTAAAGGGATATGATAGGATTCCTTGTACAAATAAAAGAAGAAGCATGAGCATGAATATGATAGTTATCGCTTGAGAAAAGGAGAGACAACAAAATTTATTCATTATTGGCAAAATGTGAGAAGAAAGACAAACCTATTACATATAATAATAGGTTTTTCTATCATAACCAATGTTCAGCTTAGAAAACCCGTTTTTAACTTTTCTGAGTTTTTTTAATTATTTTCTTTACGTGTTTTTAGAAAGATCAACACCTCTAGGAGTATTAAATGTTATATAAAACAATATATGTATTACATTTGACTTTTATCTTTTCTTTTTTAATGTATTGCATTTGGATCTCATTTAAATATTAAAGTAGTAATATATTTATATTATATTTAAAATTATATTTTGGAGAGGTTACAAGGTCATATATGTATTTCTTTTCTTAAATTATATTTTTAATCACTCAACCACTAATTTAACGTGGTCAACGAATATGAATAGACAGATAAATTAAAAACTCTGTTCATTAAAAGATTACACTTGATTGTGCATTAGAACTTAAATAAGAAATAAGCATGGATTTATATATATTTTCTTCTAGTTTCACTATGAGCTAATTTTTAATGAGTAATAATATACACTTTCATCTCATTTATTGTGTATATTTTCTAATGTTTTACATTATATATATCATATCTATAAATTGTTTTTGGAATCTATATTTGTGGTCTTCCCCTTCCATCAATCCTAAAATGGTGGGGATGGATGTTATCACCATTAATCGTTCTGAAAGGGCAGATGTTGACAAGCGGAAATTTTGGTCTGTTTCTGTTCTGAGTCATGAGTTAATCTTTTCTTTCTTCTGCATCCATTTCTCATATGAAATGCACTACTATATCAACACTGTTCATTGTTTAATCAACATTATTATAAATTATTATTATTTTCATTAAAGTCAAAACATATTGTAAGATCTAGTAAAGAGTATACCATATGAATCACATTATATTAGTGAAAGTTGAAGAAAGTGTGACCTGCATACTTTTGGAAAGTTTTTTATTTGATTTTGAAATATTATTTTCCTTTGAGTATGAGAGACCACCGACCAACCATTAACGTGGAAAACGAAAGCGACCCTAAACACGCAGGGGCTCTGAACACGCTTATGAATTTTGAATAAGAATGTCCAATACTGAACTCTATGATAGAGATAAATTTATATTAAATACTTATATAATATAAGTATATAACATTTAAATGGCTAATATACTAATAATAGGATTAACTGATTGGTTAATAAATTAATAAAGTAAAAACATAAAAACATAAGTAATATTACAATTATAATCGTACACATATTAGAAAGTACGGTCATTAAATGTAGTACCTTATCCTACAATAATACTATACTTTGATTTGAATTGTAGTAGTGGACATATACCTAATCTAGGAACCTTACTCAAATATGTGTATCTTTAAATGAAGGTCCAAGGCACCAACCGGCCAATAGCAAAAGCGTGAATGAAATCAAACATGGACTAAAATGCTAAAGTGATAAACATGGATATAGTAATAACAATATCACCTATTTTAATTTCCATTTTTCTTTCATTTAATCTCTCATTTTACATGTATACGAATCAGTAAAGTAAATGTATAAGTGAATTATTATTTTATATTTTTAGATTGAAAGCTATTTTTTTTAAACTCGTTGTATGAGTATTTTGAATCTGTTAGATACTCTGAAGGATCACTAATGACCACGACTTTACATATTATGAGACTTGTCTAAAGAATAATCAATTGAATATCCAATTCTCAGCTTCTCACCTGAAACTATAACAGAAACTGAGTGAAAGACTTCATGTTATAGTATCGAAAGAGGAAGAAGACGAATTATAATAGACCACGAAAATTGGAAGAACAAAACATAATTCCACCTTAGTTATGTCTTACAACGCGATTCTACTTTCTAAGGAGCTTCTTAGTTCGTTACTGAGTATCGCACTTTCACATATCCACATGTGTCACACAATGTTTCATTTTATGCTCAAAACATCTTTGATGGAATACATTACATTTACCTCTGTATTGTTATGATCATAATTTCAAAACTTCAACACTATTACAAACCTAATTATAAGTTTTTTTTTCTATTTTCTTATTAGTGATTTCTTGAAAGGTTAAGTTAAACTGGCATAAGTGTAGATATCAATGATATAATGTTACATAACTTCTTCTTTTCATTTTAGTGCATGTTCCAACAACCATTAATTGTCTTTATTTGATTGGTCTGTGTGTAATTGGTGTTTGTTAAGACTATCTGACAAGTTAACTCTAAAACAAGCAAAACATAGTTTTAGTTTGACTCTTCAACAAGAAGTCAATTCAAACTTAAGTTTAACAAATACAAATATTTGAAGACAAAATTTATACTTCATTGAATCAAGTAAAAAATGTATTAAGCTATTAATTATAATAGAAAACCTTTATGGAGTTGAGACTTGTTAGTAATATATATATATATATATATATATATATATATATATATATATATATATATATATATATATATTGTACGTTTAAAAGAAATAAAAAGCATGATTTTAAGTGTATGTATATAAATTCTGTCTGCGTGTATAATATTTATGTCAAATTAGAAAAAGTCCTTGGAATATAAGATTATGGTAGCACTAATTACTGAATTTCCAAAGGTAAATATGTGAGATGATTTATCTCTCTCTCAAAGGAAAGTATTGAAAATAAATAATTGTGTGATTAGGTTATTTGATTGATTAAGGAGTAAAGAGACGGTTAACAAATAGTAATTTGCATTTCATTTCCTCCTAATAAATTGAATAGAAAATGATGTGTAACCCTTTTTTTGGGGCAAGACTTGATATTTCAATGAATAAAATAACTTGCTGCATGTGTGACTTTGTGTAACATGAGTACTTTATTTAATTTGTTTCGGTCTCCTTAAATATTGGAATTGAATCGATAGTCTTCCACGTTCAAAAGAATTTGGTCAACGGATTTCTTGGCACGAAAATTACAAACGTTGTTATCGACAATGTGTTAATGCACAATATTTCATGTACCTCGTTTAGATAATTTGGTTTATACAAATATTTTATATACTAAAATTAACTTTATGTACTTTAATTTTATAAAAAATATTTCCGTCCACATATAGATAAGGTTACGATTGAAATACATTTTTCTTTAATTTTTTTTATGTTTCTTTAATAGATGCTTTAGGAATACAAATTGTTCATTTAGTGTGTATATAAATATATAGATTATGAATTTCTAGTGTTTGTGGTTCAGTTTAGCTTTTTTTTTATTAAAGAATTATTTAAATCAAATACTGATTCAGTTTTAATTTATTATAATTTTAAACAAAATTTAACTAATATTTGATGATTTGTTTTGAACCATTTTTCACAATCTTCATTATTATAAATTTGTTAAATATTTTTTTACTAAATAATAGTAAAATATTTACAGAATTTGTTAAACATTTCACAATGAAAATTTATAAACTAATAAGATATGCTATCATATTATTAGTTGAATTGTTATTATATTTATAATTTTAATTTTCTCTTATATTAATAAATAAATTATATAGTTTCATAGCTAAAAATTATAAGACAAATTTAATATCGGGTTTTGACAAATATATAATATTATATTTAAGTATAACGACAAACTTGATTCTTTATTTCAACGTGGAATTCGAACTAAATAATTTGATTGAGGAAAAAAATTATTAACGACATTTAAAAGAAATTTAATGTTAATTGATTTTCAATTTTCTAGACTGGTTTGTGATTTTTTTTTATCTATTCAATTTTAAACATTCTTGGTGGGGTTTCTTTTATTTGACCATAAAATCATGTATGAATTTGAAAAAAAAATAGTAATTAATCATATT